>Ga0137375_10001747_pt1 | contig 25479 bp, 28 predicted proteins | sample SagtaG_24_FD_104936 | JGI IMG/M metagenome (GOLD analysis project Ga0137375, IMG submission 104936) | Vadose zone soil microbial communities from Sagehorn Ranch, Mendocino, California, USA - Sage1_R_113_16 metaG | ecosystem: Environmental > Terrestrial > Soil > Vadose zone | place: USA... | reverse complement strand
GCGAATCGGCCTTGGCTCGGCGCTGCGGATGGGCCTGCTGCTGGGATGGGCGGTGGCGCTCTGCCCGGCGCTCTGCATAGCCGGGCTGGCTGTGCAGGTGCTGCGAACGCTCAGCCGCGCGCTGGCCCAGGTACAGACGCTCGACATAACCGTGCTGGGCCAGAAGATTGCGACGGTCGATCCGCTGGCGCTGCTCCAGCTGCGCGGCGCCGCCGACACGATCAATCGCCTCACCGCCGGGTTGCTGGGCACATTTCTGCTGCTGACGCTAGCGCTGCTGCTTGTGGGCGGCGTGATGTTTGTGGCGGCGGGGCTGCTGGCCGGCCTGGTCTACAACCTGATCGCGCCACTGGCCGGTGGGCTAGAGGTAGAATTGCAGCGCCGTGATGTCGAAAGCGAGCGGCGGAGCTAGAGCGCATGTGTGATTGGACGCGGACGAACGCAGACGAACGCGGATTATATACTCATCCGCTTGAAGGAAGTCGCTATGTCACCTCACGAACCAGTTCGCCGCCTGCACTGGGAAGCCTGCTACAACGTGCGCGATCTGGGCGGGTATGTCACCGTCGGTGGTGGGCGCACGCGCTGGGGCGCGCTTGTGCGTGCCGACAACATGAGCCGTCTGACGCCCGCTGGTCAATCCGCGCTGATCGCGTACGGCGTGCGCACGGTGATCGATCTGCGCCGTGCCGACGAGCTAACGATCGATCTGAACCCATTCGCGACGCCGTCGGATCATATGCGCGAGTTGACATATCTGAATTTGTCGCTCGGCCTGCATGCAGACCGTGAAGGCATCCTGGCGGTCAAAGCCGCCGGGGAAGGCGGCGACGCGTCGCTGCTGGAGCTATTTTGGCAAGTGCTCGATCATTACTGGCGCGGCATCGCCGGCATTATGACCGCGATTGCGGCGGCGCCGGAGGGCGCGCTGCTCTTCCACTGCCACGCCGGCAAGGATCGCACCGGCCTGATCGCCGCGCTGCTGCTAGCGCTGGCCGGCGTGCCACACGCGACGATCGCCGAGGACTATGCGCTCAGCCAGGTCTGCCTCCAGCCGATCTTCGATCAGCGGCTAAACCAGGAGCCGGATCTTGCCAGTCGCGAGCGCCTGGCGCGGATGATCGGCGCCGCACCCGAGACCATGTTCGGCATCCTGGCGTATTTGGATGAGCGGCACGGCGGCGCGGAGTGCTACCTGCGTGCAGCAGGCGTTGCGGAAGCGGATCTGGAGCGGCTGCGGCTGCGTATTCAAGAATAAATCGATCGGCGCGGTCATCTTGCGTAGGGAGGTTTGGAGGGACGAAGTCCCTCCAAGAATCTACCCTTGTGGGCCACTCCGTGAGTGGCCCACTCCGTGAGTGGCCCACAAAAGTGGTATGATAGGTTCGATTCGCGCCGAACGATCAACGATCAAGGTATTCATGAAATCAACTGAGCCACCGCCGTCTCAGCCTGCCGGCGCTGTGCAGCCCAACGCCCGCCCCACGCGCCCGAGCGTCCAGCAGACCTTCGCGGCGCTCAGGTATCGCAACTACCGCCTGTGGTTCAGCGGCCAGCTGGTGTCGCTGTTCGGCACCTGGATGCAGACCACCGCGCAGGGCTATCTGGTCTTTCAGCTGACCCAGTCGCCGGCCTACCTTGGCTATGTCGGCTTCGCCGCCGGCGTGCCGGCCTGGCTGTTTACGCTCTACGGCGGCGTGATCGCCGACCGCATGCCGCGGCGCACGCTGATGCTGATCACCCAGACGGCGATGATGATCCTGGCCTTTGTGCTGGCCGGGCTGGTGTTTGCCGGCCTGGTGCGGCCCTGGCAGATCGTGACGCTGGCGTTCCTGCTGGGCGTGGCGAACGCGTTCGACGGGCCGGCGCGGCTGGCCTTCGTGGTCGAGCTGGTCGATCGTGAGGATCTGACCAATGCGATCGCGCTGAACGCGACCATGTTCAACCTGGCCACTGCCACCGGGCCGGCGATGGCCGGGCTGACCTACGCGCTGATCGGGCCGGCCTGGTGCTTCATGCTCAACGGCCTATCGTTTCTGGCGGTGATCTGGGCGCTGCTGCGCATGAAGCTGCCGCCGCCCAAGCCGGCCGCCAAGCGCGCATCGACATGGGCCGATCTGGGCGAAGGTGTGCGCTACATCGTGCGCGAGCCGGCGATCCGTACCTTGATCGGCCTGGTGGGCATGACCAGCATGTTCGGCATCTCGTTCGCCACACTGTTCCCGGCCTGGGCGGTGAACGTCCTCGGCGGCGACGCGACCACCAACGGGCTGCTGCAATCGGCGCGCGGGCTAGGCGCGCTGCTGAGCGCACTGATGCTGGCCTCGCTCGGCCGCTTCCGCTTCAAAGGCAAGCTGCTGACCCTTGGGACATTCGCCTTCCCGCTGCTGCTGCTGCTGTTTACCTTCATGCGATCGCTGCCGCTGGCGCTGCTGGCGCTGGTGGGCACCGGCATGGCGGTGATTCTGATCATGAACATTGCCAACGCGCTGGTGCAGGGGCTGGTGCCGGATGCGCTGCGCGGGCGCGTGATGAGCGTCTACAGCATGACCTTCTTCGGCTGCATGCCGATCGGCGCGCTGTGGATCGGCGCGGTGGCCGAATACGCCAGCGCCCCCGCCGCGATGATCATCGGCGGGACGATCTCGCTGGCGTTTGCCGCGCTGCTGTTCGTGTTTGCGCCGTGGGTAAGGGTGCTGGAGTGACGGGTGATGGGTGAGCTAATATCCAGGCAGAGACCAATCTTCTGTTTTCAGTCCTGGCACCAGGCCAAAGTCCCGAGCATTGCGCGTCACCACTATCGCGTTGTGTGTTAGAGCGATTGCCGCAATTCGCAAGTCCTGAGTGCCGATACGAATGCTCTGACGACGTAAGCTTTCGACCAGGTCGTCGGCCGCGCGATCGTAATCTACCAGCGTCGTGCTGGCGAAATACTCCACGGCGGCACGCAAGCGCCCATAGGTCGCGCAGCGCGTGTCGCCGTTCTTTGCGGCGCGCAGCACCGCGAGCCAGCCGCGCAGCTGCTCTTCGACAGAGATCATGCTGATGGCGACTTGCGATGGCCCGGCGGTTGATATTCGCGCATTCACCGCAGGATGGCCGCGCTGATCTAGGCTGACATGGTCGGTGTCCAGCAAGTAGATCACGGCGTGGTATCCGCATCAAGTTCGCTGCGGTTTCGCTCTATGTCGTCTAGCATCTGCTCGTACAACTCGTCGTCGGGAAACGCGCCGGCGTGCTTACGCCAAGTGGATGGAGATCGCGCTTCGTCGTCTATGGCAACCTGCACAATCTCAACCCCTGCTTTCTCGCGGGCGCGGATTGCCGCACGAATGCGATCCAGCGCCTCTGCACGCGAGGCTGCCTCGACCACGACATCCGGCAAAAGCAGCACGCGTGCTACGTAACGGTTGGGCGCCTTTTGTGTTAACTCAATATCGAACAGCATGACCTACCTCGGGTGTCAAAATAAGGTTTGATAGTGCTGAATCTTCGTGATCGCATCAAGAATATCCTGAATGCGCAACAGCGGATCTCTAGATGGCACGGGTCGCCTCGGCAAGAATGCGGTCGCGCATCATCGGGCGGATCGCCTCGGGTGTGACCAGATCGACGCGACATCCGAGCATCGATTCGAGATGCTGTTGCAGGCGCACGAACGTGAACAGTCCAACCGGAGTTTTGAACTCGACCAATACATCGACATCGCTTGCCGGCCCGGCCGTGTCGCGGGCGACGGAGCCAAAGACCGCCAGCGAGCTGATGCCGAAGTCAAGCAGTTCAGCGCGGTGATTGCGAATCGTTTCGAGCGCCTGGTCTCGTTGCATGGCGGGAATCCCCTGCTTGGTTTTCGTGTCGCCAATCTGCGAATGTTCTCATTCTACCCTAGTGAGCTGCGTAGAGCAACTTGCGACTGATCGCTATCTCGTTCACGGCGTCGCACAGGTCGGCCCATCGTTCGGGGGGTAGAACCGCTGAGTCACTGAATGATTTGAGCACGCTGATCGTCTCAGCGATCTCAGCATTGTCAGCGGTTCACAATGTCGAGGGCTTCGGCGATAGCTTCATCCAGCGTCATCGCCCGCCCCTCGTCCCATTTCGCTGCGAATGTTGCGCTGTTGAGCTGCGAGCGCAATAGGGCCACATAGTACTGATACGCGATGCGGTCAGGTGCCTCCCACCCCTCGCCTATACGTTCAAACATGGCCCCAACATATCCAAACAGCTCCACCGCCCGCTCGCTTTGTCTAACCACATATGCGCATCCAGCCAGACCGGACAGACAAGCGACAATGACATGCGTATAGCTTAACGGATATGCTAGGGTGATCGCTTCGGTAAAGCGGGTCACTGCCTGAATGATATCATGAATACGGAGCGCCAGATGCCCGAGATTATGTAGCCCCCATGCACTGCCTTCTTGATTGTGGATAGCTTTGAAGATCGCTAAACTATCTTCATAGTATGCGGATGCTTGAGTGTAGTCTTCCTGCGCCCGCCAGAAGGTGCCCAAAAGATCCAGTGAGTATGCGATAGCCACGCGGTCGCCAATCTCACGAGCAAATTGAAGGCTTTCCATATGATCAGCGGATCGCTTCATTGCGGCTTATATCAGTCTCTCATCGCCCTCACGCTGCTTTTCAGCGCGGCAGCGCAGGCGCAGGATGCCGGCTACGAGCTCACGGGCTACGTCGTCGCCGGCGGGTCATCAATCGACGGCGGAGATTATGCGATGAGCGGCGCGCTCGGCCAGCCGGACACGGGCACGCTCACTGGCGGCGACTATTCGCTCGGCGGCGGGTTCTTCGGCGGCGGGGTGATCAGCGGGGGTACCAGGAGCAGCACCTATCTTCCGACAATGCGGCGCTGATTGTAGAAATTCGTGGCGAACAACAGCGCGGTGCGCCTAACTTGGGCGCACCGCATGCAATCGTACTAGGCGCTGCCGATTGTCGCTGGCATGGTCTCGATTAGCGCGCGCAACACTTTTTTGACCGCCTCAGGCGTTGTAAACACCTGCGCGATATTCGGTTCCAGCACTACGATCAGGCTGCCATCCTCGATCCCCGGCGCAAAGCGATTAGGTTTCGCCGTGCGATAATCAAATTGGTATTCCGGCAATATGTCATCGCTGTCGGCGGTTGGCTTACGCGAAGCCGGTGCCTTCTTCATAGTCGCTGCGCTCCTTTGGGGTGGCTCTGCGAGCGCTGATGATACGAATACTATCCTCGCGTTCCGCAAAGCACACCAATAATAGCCTGTTAGCGATTGAATGGCCAATAATTATCTCGCGCGATTCCTCATCGCGGGCGATCACGAGGATCGCCCCGACTAACATTGACATAATTGGAGACCACGATCGTCACCCGTCACTCGCCTGCCCTGAGCGGCGTCGAAGGGTCACCCGTCACCCGTCATCTGTCACTCCATCCGACAGCAGCCAGTCGGCCCGACGCAGCCCGCGCGACAACAAATCGACAGCCCGCAGACCGCCCGTGTCATTCAGTTCGTGCTGCATTTGGCGTACACTCGTGCCATCAGTTCGATGTGATGACATACGCAAACGAAAGCAGCAAGGAGGCTTATAATGGCACTGCAAAATCGCATTTCGACCCGCTGGCTCATCCGCACCACGAGTGCATTGGTGTTCAGTGTTGCTTTGCTGTCCGGCATGACCAGCCAGGCTTTTGCCCACGACGACGACGAGGTAGTGACCTATGGCCCAAACGCCTGCACAGCGGTGGCGGATCTCCCGGCCTACCCTGCGGCGAGCTGCCGCAAGCACAAGACCGAGCTTGATGATGGGGTGACCGAGACGACCAATAGCTACCTGACCGCCGATCGGGCCGATGCGGTGCGGCAAGCGTTCGAGCAGGCGTTTGCGCGCAACGGCTGGACGGTGGTCAAGTCCGAACAGGATGTGGAAGACCAGGAATGGGACTACACCGCGATCAAGGGGCTGCGCCGGGTCAAAGTGGAGGTGCAGGCGCAGGATCCCGATGAAGGTACCGGAACCGAGTTTACGATCAAAGAGAACTGATCCGCAACGCTCCTCCCAATGCGATGAATGCGAACCGCTGAGACGCTGAATGATGTGAGTGCGCTGATCCTGCTCAGCGTACTCACATCATTCAGCGTCTCAGCGGTTCAAGGCGTTGGGCAAGTTCAAGTCGATGCGCGCACCTGTTCCACCCCTACGCCGCGATGCCGGACATTGACCACATCGAAGACGATGTTCTGCCCCCCAACCCCCAAGCCCTATCCCCCATTCCCCATCACCGGCACCGGCTCCTCTTCCCGCCGAAATTGGCTCATATACAGCTCGTAGTACGGCCCACGATTCGCCAGCAGCTCCTGGTGCGTCCCGCGCTCGACGATCTGGCCGGCCTGGAGCATCAGCACCTGGTCGGCGTGCTGGATGGTGCTGAGTCGGTGGGCGATCACAAAGCTGGTGCGGCCTTCCAGCAGTTGATCGAAGGCGCGCTGGATCAGGCGCTCGGTGCGCGTGTCCACGCTGGATGTCGCCTCATCCAGGATCAGGATGCGCGGGTTGGCCAGCGCCGCGCGCGCGATCGAGATCAGCTGGCGCTGGCCCTGGCTCAGGCCGCTGCCGCGCTCGCCCAGCACGGTCTGGTAGCCGTTGGGCAGCCGCTCGATGAATGTGTCGGCCGAGGCAAGCCTGGCGGCGGCGACCACCTCATCGTCGGTCGCGTCGAGCCGGCCGTAGCGGATGTTGTTCATCACCGTGTCGGAGAACAGGAACGAGTCCTGCAGCACCAGGCCGATCTGCCCACGCAGGCTGGCGGCGCTGACATCGCGCACATCGTGGCCATCGATAGTCACCGCGCCGGCCGATACATCGTAGAAGCGCGGCAACAGGTTGATGATCGTGGTCTTACCCGCGCCGGTCGGCCCGACGATCGCGATCATCTGGCCCGGCTCGGCGGTCAGCGAGACATCTTTCAGCACAACTGGCGCCTGAGCGCCGACCACCGACGACTGACGACCGACGACCGGTGGCGCGGCTCCATTGGTGCTAGTCGGTGCTCGGTGGTCGGTGGTCGGTGGTTGCTCGTAGCTGAACGACACATGATCGAACACTACCCGCCCGACGATCGGCGGCATCTCGATCGCGCCAGGCTTGTCGGCGATATCGGGCTGAACGTCGAGCAGGCCGAAGATCCGCTCGCCGCCAGCGATCGCGCTCTGGATGTTCGTCCACATCACTGCGATCTGCTGGATCGGCTGGTTGAAGCGCTGCACATACGCCAGAAATGAAAACACCAGCCCCAGTGTGACCACTGACGTGCCGAACAGCGGCTGGTTGCGCAGCACATCCAGCCCGCCCACCACCACCACGATCGCAATCGAGACATAGCCGAGCGCCTCCAGCACCGGGTTCAGCGCGCTGGTGAAGCTGGCGGCGCGCACGTTCGCGTCGCGGTTGGCGGCGTTGGTGCGCCGAAACTGCTCGATGCTCTCGTCCTCGCGGTTGAAGGCCTGCACCTCGCGCGCGCCGGCGATGCTCTCCTGCAACCCGGCGTTGACGCTGCCCATCTGCTGGCGGCTGGCGCGGAAGGCCTTGCGCGCCTGCCCCGAGAAGTAGAACGTCGCCAGCGCCATGATCGGCACCACGCTCAAGCTCAGCAGCGCGTAGGGCACATTCGAGCGCAGCATCGCGACCACGATCAGCACGATCACCAGTGCCCCGCTGATCACATTCAGCAGCGCAAAGCCCAGCGCCTGCTGGATCGTATCGGTGTCGCTGGTGATTCGGCTCATGATATTGCCGGCCTCGTTGCGCGCGTAGTAGCCCAGCGAAAGCCGGTGGATCTGCGCGAACAGATCCTCGCGCATGCGCAGCAGCGCGTGCTGGCCCGACCAGTTCATGGCGTAGAACGCGACGCCTTGCAGCACCGAGCCGCCAACGAACAGGGCCACCAGCAGCCCCACCAGCGTGGCCAGCCCGGCCAGCCGCGCGTCGAACGACATATCCGGCGTGATCGTCGCGTACCAGCAGGCATCGGGCCGCGGCAGCAGGTAGCAATCAACTGTCTCGCCAATCAGCGCCGGCGCGGCGACCTGGCTGAGCGCGCCGAGCACAATGAACGTCATCGCCAGCGTGAAGCCGAACCAGTACGGCCGAAAATAGTGCCCGAAGCGTGCCAGCGTTGCGCCGATGTTTTTGGGCTTTTGAACCTCAGCATTCAACAAGCGACCCGGGCCGCCTATTCCACCCATCATATGCGTTGCTCCGTTTTAATTATCAAAACTATGTAGTGGTCTTCTCAGCGTGGTCTATAGCCTGCGGCAGCATGGTACCTTTCTATTCCTGCTGGCGCGGGTTTCGGCCGTCGGCCGAAACCCGCGCCAGCACCTCTTTATGCTGTGGCTATTTTTCGGCCGTAGGCCGAAAAATAGCCACATGGATCGTAAAGTACCGCACTGCCGTAGGCAATTCGTCGCATAGCGGCGATGTGGTGCCGGCTAGGTCGCACGGCTTACGCCGCAGGCGATGCAGCGGGCGCGGCGACGGCGTCGCCGACCAGCTGCGAATGATAGATCTCGGCGTAGATCGGGCTGCTCTCCAGCAGTTCCTCGTGGGTGCCGCGCGCGGCGACCCGGCCCTTATCCAAAACCAGGATCTGGTCGGCGTTGAGCACGGTGCTGATGCGCTGAGCGATCACAAAGCTGGTGCGGCCATGCATCAGGTTGTCGAGCGCCTTCTGAATGTTGTACTCGGTCTGCAAATCCACGCTGCTGGTCGAGTCATCCAGGATCAGCAGGCGCGGGTTGAGCAGCAGCGCGCGGGCGATCGCGATGCGCTGCTTCTGGCCCCCCGAGAGCGTGGTGCCGCGCTCGCCAACCGGTGTGTCGTAGCCCTCCGGGAAGCCGATGATGAAATCGTGCGCCGAGGCGGCCTGGGCGGCCGATTGCACCTGTTCAAGCGTGGCGTCGGGCCGGCCGAAGGCGATGTTGTCGCGGATCGTCCCGCTGAACAGGTTGGTCTCCTGCAGCACGATCCCGATCTGCGAGCGCAGGCTGTCGAGCGTGACATCGCGCACGTCGTGGCCGTCGATCAGCACTGCGCCAGCGCTGGCATCGTAGAAGCGCGGGATCAGGTTGATGATTGTGCTCTTGCCGCTGCCGGTGGCGCCAAGCAGCGCGATCGTCTGGCCTGGCTCGGCGGTGAAGCTGACATCATCCAGCACCGCGCTGCCGCTGCCGAAGTAGCGAAAGGTCACGCTGCGGAACTCGACCCGGCCGTCGATCTGCGGCAGCGTGATCGCGCCGGGCTTGTCGATAATGTCGCTCTTGGCATCCAGAATCTCGAAGATCCGGCTGGCCGATGCCGATGCCTGCGACATGAGCGAGATGATGAAGCCTAGCTGGCCGAGCGGAAAGAAGACGTAGACCAAGTACAGGCTGAATTTTTGGTACTCGCCCAGGTTCAGCGTGCCGCCCAGTATCTGCCGGCCGCCGAAGTACAGCACCGCCGCCTGGCCTAGCTGCGCCACCAGGAAGATCACTGGGAACAAGAACGAGAACACCCGGCTGACGCGCAGCTGCTGTTGCATCAGCGCAATCGCCGAGCTGTCGAAGCGCTGGCGCTCGTATGGCTCGCGTGCGAAGGCCCTGACCACCTTGATGCCGGCCAGGTTCTCCTGCAGGACGGTGTTGAGCGCCGAGAGCTTGATCTGCACGGCCACGAACAGCGGCTGGCTGACCCGCCCGAACAGCATGAACAGCGCCAATGCGACCGGCAGCAGCGGGACCACCACGAGCGTCAGCCGCCAGTTCGTAAACGTTAGGATCACCAGCGCGCCGATCAGCAGCAGAAAGGCCTGCGCCGCCAACACCAGGCCTTGGGCGATGAACATGCGCACCCGCTCGACATCGTCGGTGGCGCGAATCATCAGCTGGCCGGTCTGGTTCTGATCGTAGTAGCTGAACGACAGGCGCTGGACCTTGGAGAATATCTCGTTGCGCAGATCGAATGCTAGCCCGTGCGATGTTTTTTCGGCCATAAATGCCTGCACGAACGAGAAGATGCCGCGGATGATCGCGAACAGCACGATCAGCAGCGCGGCGCTGATCAGCAGTGTCTCGCCGCTCTGGCGGTCGGCGGCGGCCACGCCCTGCGTGACGGCATCGATCATATTCTGCACCAGCTGCGGCACCGCCAGCTGCGCTAGAGTCGCCAGTACGAGCGCCCCATAGGCAGCCATCACCGCGCCGCGCTGCCGGCTGAGGTAGCTCAGCGAGCGCCGCAGCCCGCCGCGCGGCGCATTGGCATCACGCGGTGGCCGCCCGCTCCAGCCCTGTTGTCGTGCGGGAGTTGCTTGCATGATCGGTTACTCCTCAGATATCAGACAGGAGACAGATGGTACGGCGCAAGTCTCAGCGTGTCACGCTATTCCGCCATCTCCCGTCACCTGTCACTCTTCACTCGGCCATGTCGCTTCGAGCACTATACCATTATTGTCCCGAAACAGCATGTTCTGAATCGATCCGATCGTGCTGATCTCGGTCGTCGCGACCCCGAGGGAGGTCAGGCGCTCGCGCAACGCAAGCGCGTCGGCCAGGCTCGGTAGCGCGAAGGCGATGTGCTGGAGCGCGCCGGGGATGAACACAAAGCGCTGCATCTCTTCCGGAAACGGGAACACTTGCGCGTCGGCGCGCTCGAACACATGCAAGCCCCACGACTCGGTCGCGCCGGGCTTGATGAAGCAGTGCCGCCCGTTCCGATCCGTCGCCGGGAAGACAGCGGCAATTTCCATGCCAAGCACATTGGCGTAGAACGCGATCGTGGCATCCAGGTCGGGCGTGACCAGCGCAATATGATGAAAGCCGCGCCAGGGTGGCTTGGTGGTTTGTGGAGTGGGTGCTGCTGTTGTCATAGGAGCCTCCTCTTTCACGTCACAGGTCGCAAGTCACAAGTCTTAGAATGCTTTTGCTTGCGACTTGCGACCTGCGACCTGCAGCGGTACCAAACGCCGGGATCAGTCGCTCTACTGGCCGGCGATCTCGGCCAGCTCGGCGCGCACCTTTGCGAGCAGCTCGCGCAAGCGTTGGAGCTTCGCGGGGTCGCGGCTGGCGTTGTGGATCGCGCGGCCCAGCAGCGGCTGGATCTGTTGCAGCTCACTGCGCAGCTCGTGCCACAACGATGCTAGCTCGCCCCAATCCTGATCGGGCGCGCCCCAGAAGCCGCGCCGGCCGGGGCGACCGCGTCGGCCAGACTCTTCGGGCGGGCGATCGGCCGGGAACGGGCGCTGGTCATACTCTTCGGCCGGGTTCTCGGCCAGAAAGGCGCGCCCAGCGTCGGTGATGGTGTAGACCTTCTTGCCGTCGGCCTCGCTGACCGTCACGAAATCGCGATCCTCCAGCATCTGCAAGGTCGGGTAGACCGAGCCTGGGCTGGCGGTGTACATGCCGCCGCTGCGCTCCTGAAGCGCTTTCATCATCTCATAGCCGTGCATCGGCCGCTCGATCAGCAGCTCCAGCAACGCGAACTTCAGATCGCCGCGGCCAAAGAAGCGCCGGCCTCGCCCGCGTGGGTCGGGAAAGCCTTCTTCGCCGAATGGACCTCCGGGGCCGAATGGGCCGCCGCGCCCGAAGAAATTGCGCCGCATCTGCCAGCCAAAGAATGGCCGGCCGTGCCAGCCATGCTGCCCCCAGCCGTGGTGGCCGTGCCATCCCCAGCCGTGGTGGCCGTGCCGGTGCTCGCGCTCCCATTCGCCGCCCTCTTCATCCGCCGCCTGATATGCAAATCTTCTACCAAACATGGGTTCCTCCTTGACGGCTTGCGCCGAAACCGATATATCGTTAATGATCGTGATTATAACGATATATCGGTTTCTTGTCAAGACTCAATTTTGCGGTTTGGCGGTTGGATTTTATGGCGCTTGCCAAAGCCGCTTTAGCCTGCGGCAGCGCGGAGATAATCGAGCGGTTGTGCGGCGTTGCGAGGTCGTGACTGCATGATGCTACCCCAATGGCTATGCGCGAGCGGAATAGCGCAAGTATAGCAGATGAGCTATGCCGTGATTGATCCACGTCTGACGGTGTGGCTATCAGGTACGACACGCTATCCCTTTACGGTACTAGTGCGTAACTTGGCGCAGCCAATCGATCGCATGAGCGGTGGGGCTTCCTGACGCGCTAATCTCTCGCAGCTTGTATCTTGCCAGAACCCCGCGCGCTCGCGTAAATATTCGTCATCGGTCATAGTACGCATGCTCCTCTTTCCATTGATAGGTATGCGTGTGGCTAGGATATACGGGGAATTAACAATTAGATGAATTGTTCATATACTCATTGGGTTCTGATACACATCCTCGCACGCATTCTAGCCGAGGTATCGAATGGTTCAAATTTCTTCACAACCAGCCGTGGTACGAGAACATCCCCCAATTGGCGCTGATCCGCCGACGTACGCGGAGTGCGCTGCAACAGTGGCGCTCATTCCGGCCTACAACGAGCGCCGCTTTATCGGCAGCATGGTGCTCGCGGTGCGGCAGTTTGTCGATCTGGTCGTGGTTGTCGATGATGGGTCGAGCGATAACACTGCCGAGATCGCACAGCGCGCAGGCGCCACAGTCGTGCGGCATATGCTCAACCAGGGCAAGGCGACCGCGGTCAACACAGGATTTAGCTTTATCCGCCGGATGTGCCCACGGGCGATCGTCATGATCGATGGCGATGGGCAGCACTGCGCAGACGACATCCCGACTGTTCTCGCGCCGATCCTGGATGGCCGCGCTGATGTGGTGATCGGCTCGCGCTTCCTACAGGTGAAAAGTGCTATTCCTGTCTACCGCCAGGTCGGCCAGCATGGGCTGACGCTGATGACCAATCTGGCCTCGGGTGTCAGCGTCAGCGATTCGCAAAGCGGCTTTCGCGCCTTCTCGGCACGCGCTTTGGAGCAGCTCTCATTCAGTCAGGGCGGATTTTCGATCGAGTCCGAGATGCAGTTCCAGGCGCGCGAGCATGGCCTGCGGGTTGTCGAGGTGCCGATCGAAGTGATCTATGCCGAGCCGGCTAAGCGCAACCCAATCAAGCATGGCGCCCAGGTGCTGAACGGCATACTGCGGTTGGTCGGCCAGACCCGCCCGCTGCTGTGCTTCGGGCTGACCGGGCTTGCGCTCTTCGTCTCGGGACTCACGCTGGGCTTGCACATCCTGGATATCTACGTTCGCACCCACAACCTGGCGATCGGTTACAGCCTGCTGATGCTACTGCTGTGCGTGCTAGGGGTGCTGGTGTTCTTCGGCGGCATCATTCTGCACTCAACCCGCAGCATGCTCAGCGAGCTGCGCGGCTGCCTGCTCGACCGGATTTCGAGCGAGCGGACTGTCGCGCAGGCGGCGGTTGGCGAACAAGTACTCGAAGGCATCGGCTCTTGGCAGCCGGGCGCGCACGGGCGCCAGAGGAGAGAATCATGAGCATTGCACTGATTACCGGCTCAGCCGGGCTGATCGGTTCTGAAGCAGCCGCCTACTTCGCCGGACAGGGCATGCAGATCGTCGGTGTCGATAACGATATGCGCCGACAGTTCTTTGGCGACGAAGCCTCGACCCGCCCAAACCTGGATCGCCTTCGGCGCGCGATTCCATCGTATGTGCATTACGACATCGATATTCGCGACGAAGCTGCGATCGGGCGGCTGTTCAAGCGCTATGGCAGTGCGATCACGCTGGTGATTCACACTGCCGCGCAGCCATCGCACGATTGGGCCGCCCGCGCACCGCTGGTGGATTTTACCGTCAACGCAAATGGCACGCTGGCGCTGCTTGAGGCCACGCGCCAGTTCGCTCCAGAGGCGGTGTTCATCTTCACCTCTACCAACAAGGTCTACGGCGATCGACCGAACCAGCTGCCGCTGGTTGAGCAGGCCACGCGCTGGGAGATCGATCCAACCCATATCTACGCCGGGGGTATCCCCGAGGAGCTACCGATCGACCGCTGCCTGCACAGCCTGTTCGGCGCCTCGAAGCTTGCCGCTGATCTGCTGGTGCAAGAATATGGCCGCTACTTCGGGATGCATACCGCCTGTTTTCGTGCGGGCTGCCTGACCGGTCCTCACCACTCCGGTGCGCAACTGCACGGCTTTCTTTCGTATCTGATGAAATGCACGCTAACCGGCGCACCCTACACCGTCTTCGGCTATAAGGGTAAGCAAGTGCGCGACAATATCCACAGCGCCGATCTGATCGGCGCGTTTGCCGCCTTTTATCGCGCGCCCCGCCGTGGCGAGGTCTACAACATCGGCGGCGGCCGCGCCAGCAACTGCTCGATGATCGAGGCGATCGATCTCGCGCAGGCGATCACCGGGCGTGAGCTGGACTGGACATATCGTGAGGAGAGCCGGATTGGCGACCATATCTGGTGGATCAGCGATCTGTCGCGCTTCCAGAGCCACTATCCCGGCTGGGCGCCGGCCTACGATGTACCGGCGATCCTGGCCGAAATCGCCGAGGCCGGGTACCAGCGCTGGGCCATTCCAGAGCCGTTGGCCGCCTAGAGCGTTGGTCGAGTGTTACCTCGATGGGGGTTTGGGGGCCGCAGGCCCCCGAGAAATCTCTTTTTCCGTGGTTGTTTTGGCGGCTTCGCCGCCAAAACAACCACGGAAAATAACACTTGACCGTCGCTGTACAGAAAGAAAGAACACGATGCGTATCCTGTTCGTTGATGAGAAAGACTGGGCTAAGAAGGTTCCGTACACGATCCACTACCTGGCCGAGCATCTCGTCAAGCGCGGCCACCAGGTCTGGGCGATCGATTTCGACGATACATGGCGCCGCACCCATGCGCTGGATCTGTACGCGCGTGGCCGGCAGCGCCAGGTCGCCAAGATCGATCCGCGTGCCGCGGTCGAGCTCATATCGCCGGGCTTTGTCAAGTTGCCCGCGCTCAGTCGCATCTCGACGTTGGCGACGCACAGCTGGGCGATCGCTGGGCTGTTGCGCCGCGCGAAGATCGACTGCATCGTCACATACAGCATCACCAACGCGGCCGCGACCTTGGCGCTGGCGAAGCTCGCCAATGTGCCGGTGGCCTTTCACTCGATCGACATGCTGGCGCCGCTCGTGCCGCATAGGGCGCTGGAATGGCCGGCCGAGCTGATCGAGCGCGAGCTGATCCGCCGCGCCGACTGCGTGCTGGCGCTGACTCCGGTGTTTGGCGAACGCGCTCGCATGCTTGGCGCGCGGCAGGTAGCGATCATTCCAAATGGCGTTAACGTCGATGCACTGCGGCCGGGACTTGATACCGAGCAGCTGCGCGAGGAGCTAGGGCTTGGAAATAACAAAGTCGTGCTGTTCGTTGGAACGATCACCAAGCATGTTGGCCTCGATCTATTTCTGCATCACTTCGCACGGATGCCGCGCGATGGTGTGAAGCTGGTGATCGTTGGCGACGATATTGTGACCGGTGGGCGCGAGCTGCGGCGCGCACAGGCGGTCTGCCGCGAACTGGGGATCGCCGACCGTGTGATCTTCACCGGCCTGCAGCCGGCCGAACGTGTGCCGCTGTATATCAATTTGGCCGATGTGTGCGTTTCGCCGTTCCCGCCCGCGACCTTTTCGCGCTACAACATCACGATGAAGGTGTTCGAGTACATGGCCTGCGGCAAGCCGACAGTGATGTTCAACCTGGCCGGCACGCAGTCGCTGGTGCCGCCTGGTTCGGGCGGGATGGTCTATGTCGAATCATACGCCCAAATGTGCGCGGCGATCGATCGTCTGCTTCAGGATGCTCCCGAGCGGGCGCGCCTGGGTGCGGCCGGGCGCGCGCTCGTCGTGGAGCGCTTCTCATGGTATCACGTCACGCGGAATCTTGAGCGGGTGCTGCTCGGCCTGCGGGCCGGGCGATCGGGCGGCCGCGACGCGCGGGCGATCACCCAATCGTCGATCGATCAGGAAGCGGTGTTGTAGTGGCAAGCGTGACCTCATCACCACAAGTAGACATAAGTATATTCGGCCGGGCGTTGGATATGCCCTGGGCGGCGGCGAATGAGCTGCGACGCCGGGCAGCGCTGCCGTACATCCGGCTGATGTTCGGACTGCACGGCCTGGGTTGGGGGCCAGCGCTGGCGAATCCTGGGGATGCCGATCGTCCAGCGTTATCGCGGCAGCCGGATCGCGCTGGGCGACGGGCTGGAGCTGCGCTCCTGGCGATCGAGCAACCCGCTCGCGCCGATCCACCCGGTTGTGCTGGCCACACGTGCGGCCGGCGCGCTGATCCAGATCGGCCGCGATGTGGCGATGACCGGAGCGACGCTGGTGGCGGCTGAGCGGATCAGCATCGGCGATCGCGTGCTGATCGGCGCGAACGCTACGATCGTCGACACCGACTTTCATCCACTCGACCCGCGCGATCGCCGGCGCGACATGCTGGCCGGCGTGCGCGCGGCAGTGACGATCGAGGACGATGTGTTCATCGGCATGCACAGCCTGATCCTCAAGGGGGTGCGGGTCGGCGCGGGCAGCGTCGTCGGCGCGGGCAGCGTGGTGACGCGCGATGTGCCGGCCGGCGCGGTGGTAGCCGGTAATCCCGCCTGCGTCGTGCAGCAAGTGAGCCAACATTGACACGACATGCACCGTCGGTACCTCGGCCGGAGGTTTGGAGGGCTGCAAGCCTCCCCAAACCCGCCATTGCGCACATCCTGTCATTGAGACAAGCGCCAGCTCGTAATGGATTTTGTTATTCGGAGGAGTCGCACAATGACGCCAGCTCCATATCTGATCATTTCGCCATCCGTCCCACATCCGGTCGATCCCGCAGCAGCGCCGCTGGTCTCGTTCTGCATCCCGACGAAGAATCGCGAGCGCACGATTGCGAGCTGCCTCCAGAGCATTCGCGCTCAGGACTACCCACGCCTTGAGATCATTGTGATCGACAATGGCTCGACCGACCGAACCGCTGAGATCGCGCGGCGCTACGCCGACGTGGTCGAGCAGAGCGATCAGCCGCTCGGCGCCGTGCGGCAGCGATCGATCGAGCTAAGCCGCGGCGCGATCCTGGCAATGTTCGACGACGACATTATTCTCCCGCATCCACAATGGCTTGCGTGCGCGGTCGCGACCTTCCAGCTCGACCCGCGCGCCAGCACGGTCTGGCCGGTGCTGATCCCGCCGCACGGCTCGAATTGGGTCACGCGCTGCTTCTTCGATTTGAACGAGGCGATCTTCCTAGCACGGCGGCGCCGGCCGAGCGCGGCCTTCGGCGGCGGCAACTCGCTATTCCGGCGCGATGCAGTCGCTGCGATCGGCGGATTCAATCCCGACCTGTGGTTCTGCGACGATTTTGAGATCGCGATCCGACTGAAAGACGCTGGATTTCGCGTCATTCTGCACGAAGACCCGCTGATTCACGATACGATGTTCTCGCTGCCCGAACTGTACCGCAAGCAGCAGTGGGGCGCCGGCTCGGTGGTGGCGCATGGGATTGAAAACCTTGGGCAATCCTACCGCGATGCCTTCTACGAGCAGTACCTGGTCGGGCTTGGCGCGATGCTCAAAGGGCTGTTCGTCGAGCGCAAGCCCTGGTGGCTGGCGTACCCGCTGCTGATCGGCGCCAAGACGATCCCCTACGTCCGCGCGATCATCACGCGCGAGATCGCCACCTGGAAGCGCCAGGTGGCCCAGTGATCGTGCCAGCGCTACCGGGCGGCGCTGGGCGGGTGGTACCGCGCGTGACTCAGGAATTCTTTCCGGTCGCCTCTGGGCCGGCCAACCAGGCGCTGGCGATTTCGGCCGGTCTGGCACGGCTGGGCATCGCCTCGCCAGTGCTGACGACAACGCCAGGGGTCGATCGGCGCGTCGAGGCGGCCGGCGTATCGGTTAAGCGCTTTCGACCGCTGCTGGTGGCGCCGCACTTTCGCCCATCGCTGGCGCTTCAGCGCCACCTGCTGCACATCCCGGCGTCGGCGCTGCATATTCACGGCTGGCGCAACCCGGCCTCGGATGGCGCGATCGTCGCCGCCCGCCGGCGCGGCATTCCGATCGTGCTCCAGGCCCATGGTATCGCTTATGGTCATCGCTATTCGCGCGAGTCGCCGCTGGTGGCCGGGCCGCGCCGGCTCTACGACGCCGCCATCCAGCGCTATGTCACGGCAGCGGCCGATCTGGTGGTGGCTAGCACCACGGCCGAGGCGGCCGAGCTGCATGCGTATGGCTTCCCGGCCGAGCGGATCGTCGTCATTCCGATCGGTGTCGATCCGGCGTTCTTGGCCGAGCGCCCAGGTTTGCCCGCGCGCGATGGCTTACGTTTGCTCACTGTCGGGCGGCTCAGCCCGCGCCGCAACATCGAGCAGTTGATCGCAGCGCTGGCGATTCTGCGCGCCTGGGGGTTGCCGGCGCGGCTGCGGGTGGTCGGGCCGGAAGTGCGCCTGGCGGCCGGCGAGCCGGCCGGCTACCGCAGGCGCCTCGAACAGCTGGCGGCGCGGCTGGGCGTGCATGATCTGGTGACATTCAGCGGGCCGCGCTACGGCGCAGAGCTGCTGGAGGAATACCATGCCGCAGATATATTTGTCTGCGCCACGCTGTATGAGAACTTCGGCCAGCCGATCGCCGAGGCGGCCGCGACCGGGTTGCCGATCGTCGCAACGCCCACGGGGGTCGCGCTCGACCTGCCGCCCGGTTTGTCCGGCCAGGCGCTGGTGCCATTCAATGATCCGGCCGCGATGGCGGCGGCGATTGGTCGTCTCCACGCCAACCGCGAGCAGCGCTTGCGCCTGGGTGCGGATCTGCGGCGTTACGCCGCGGCCACGTTCGACTGGCGCACGATTGTGCCGCGGTTTGCGGCGTTGTATGAAGAAGTCGTGGTAATGGCTGCTCGGGGAGCCAATGTGTATCATAAGGAAACGTCATGCTAAGCAACAGCTTTCTCGTAACGATGCGCACGATCGCCGAGCGCGGCAGCCGCGGCGTGGTGCTCAAGCGCCGGCTGCCCGCGCGCTTCGGCGGCGATATACTGTTTGTCTCACCGGGAGCGCTGCTCAAGCTGTGGTGGCCGGTTCTGGAAGCCACTGATCCAGCGCTGTTCGCCTGGGCGTCCGAGTTCGTGGCTGCTGGCGATGTGGTTTGGGATATTGGCGCGAACGTCGGGTTGTTCGCTTTCGCGGCCGCCGCGCGCGCCGGCGCCAGCGGGCGCGTGGTCGCGATCGAGGCTGATATCTGGCTGGCAAACTTGCTGCGTCGGTCGGCACGGCACTCCAATCAGCGCGCGCCTGTCGATGTGCTGCCTGTAGCGGTCAGTGATGCGGTTGATGTCGCCAGCTTTCAGATCGCCGAACGTGGTCGGGCCTCGAATTTCCTGGCCGACGCGCGTGGTAGCTCGCAGGCCGGCGGTATCCGCGAAACCCAGCAAGTGATGTCGGTAACGCTGGACTGGCTGCTGGAGCGCTTCCCAGCACCGAACGTGCTCAAAATTGATGTCGAGGGCGCCGAATTGCAGGCGCTCGGCCAGGCGCAACGATTGCTCGCGCAGGTGCGCCCGGTCATCCTCTGCGAGGTGCGCGAGCAGCACGCCGCGGCGATCTCCGAGCTACTGCACGCGCACGGCTATACCCTCTATGATCTCGCCGCGCGCCAGCGCGTACCGCTCAAGCTGGCAGCCTTCAATACGCTCGCGCTGCCGCGGAGAGTGAAATAGATGTCACGACCGACGATTGCCAATCTATCGATCGCGCAAGCGGTTGGCCTGCTGATCAGCACCGGCGGCGGCAGCCTGATCTGGTTGGTTGCCGCGGCGCTCGCGCGCCCGGCCGATCTGGGTGTGCTTGGCCGCGTCGCGAGCACCGGCGCCCTGCTGGCCGGGCTGATCACAGCCGGGCTGGGCCAATTTCTGCTGACGATCATTCGCTCGTCGCCGACCGCCCGGGTCCGCGCGTATCTCTGGATGAGTACGCTGGTGGGCGGGCTGCTTTCGATGCTAGCGGCTGGCGGCGTGGGCGCCTGGCAGAGCGGGCAGCTCGACGGCGCGGCGCTGGCGACCGGATTGCTGGCGGGCGGGATCGCTGTGACAAATATTCAGGATGCGCTCTACCTCGGCACCGGCCTGGCGCGCGATGTGCCGACCAAGGGCGCGGCGGTCGTGCTGGCGCGGCTCATGCTCCTAGCCTGCGCGCTTGTGGCGCTCAACCCAACGACCTTGCTGGCGGCGTTTGTGGTTTCGCAGCTTGGCGTGGGATTCGGCTGGCTCGCGGCGCGCGCGCCGAAGGCTTTTCGGCGCCACCAGCCAATGCTGGACGAACGACCAGCACGCCGTGGCGCGCGCGACACCCTGGCATTCAGCTACCTGTACTCGATCTCGGTCGCGATGATCATCACCGGCGTGCCGGCGCTGGTGACCAGCCTGGCGCCGCCAGAGCGCGCCGGCGCGTTCTTCCTGGCCTGGACGATGGCCGGGATTCTGTCGGGCCTATCCGTCGCCGTAGCGAACTCTGTGCTGGCCGTCGCGCTGGAAGCCAGCAACCCAACCCGCCAGCTGGCGCGGCTACTGGCGGCTGTTTTGGCGGCGCTGTGTGCCGGCGGCGTGCTGGTCGCCTTTGTGCTGCCTGATCTGCTGGCGCTGGTCAGCCCGCGCTATCGCGCCATGACCGATCAGCTTCCAATGCTGGTGGCCGGCCAGGTCGCCTTTGGGATTGCAATCGTCGCGCTGGCGGCATACCGAGCGCTGGTGCGCGATGGCTATCTGATCGCCATCTTGATCGTCTGGCCGCTGCTGGTTGGCGGTGGCGTGATACTTGGGCTGCTTGAAGGTGGCGTCTCCGGCGGCGCGGCCGGGTTTATGGGCGGCAACCTGATCGCGGTGATCGCGATCTGCCCGTTGGCGTTCAGAGCGACTCTGGCCCAGGGCAGCAGGCCGGCCAGCCTGCGGGCGAAGGTGGCGTGATGCGGCTACCCGTAGAAAACACAACCCAACCGAACATCGATCGGGTGTGCTACCTGGGCGCATACCTACCGAGCTACGCGCGCCACCGCGTGATCCAGCGCGGGCTGCACGAGCTGGGGGTCGAGGTGGACGAGATCGTCGATCGTGGTGGGCTGCCAGGCCGCTGGTGGCGGCTGATCGCGGCGCTGCGCCGCGCTCCTGCCGATACGCCGATTATTGTCGGCGAGGCCGGCAACTACCTGACGCCGGTGCTGATTGAAGCGCGCCGGCTCGGCATCCCGCTGCTGTTCGACCCATTCGTCTCGTTGCGCGACAGTGTCGAGGACAGCACGGCCGGCTGGCGCCGTGTGGCGCTGGCCCCGCTGCTCGAGCTGATCGACCGGCTCAACAACTGGGCCGCCGGCGCCGTGATCCTGGATACACCGCAAACGCGCACCTATTTCGTCGATCGTCTGGGACTGCGCCCGGAAAAAGCCCATGTCGCGTATGTCGGCGCGGAAACCGCTCTGTTCTACCCGCGCCCACGCCCCGAACAGACGGATGGGTCGGTACGCGTGCTGTTCTACGGCACCTTCATCCCGCTTCAAGGGATCGACATCATCATCAAAGCCGCGGCCGAGGTTCAGCGTGAGATGCCTACTGTACGCTTTCAGCTCGTTGGTAGCGGGCAGACCAGCTCCGAGAATCGTGCCCTCGCCGGCCAGTTCCAGGCGCGAAACATCACGTTTGGCCCCGCGCATGTGCCATATGAGCAGCTGCCCGAGCTGATCGCCGGCGCTGATATCGGCCTGGGGATCTTTGCCGATCGGCCGAAGACCGCGCGTGTCATTCCGAACAAGCTGTACCAGTGCGCGGCCATGGGCATTCCAGTAATAACCGCCGATACGCCGGCTGTTCGGGCTGGGTTTGGCGCCGGAGAGCTGGCGCTGGTGCCGTCCGGTGACCACCACGCCCTGGCGGCGGCCGTGCTAGCGCTGGCAAGCGATCCACAGCGTCGCCGGCAGATTGGCGCAGCCGGCCTGCGCGCTGTTCACTCGCGCTACAGCCCGCGAGCTGTTGCAACACAAGTATTGGAGGCATGTCAGTCAATCATATGAACAGTACCTTGCTTACACGCGCCGCCTTTATGAAGGCCGTCCAGCCGCTACTGATCTCGGTACGGATGCGCTGGTTCTGGTCGGGGATCGTGATCGGAGCGCTGCTGGCGCTGGGCTTTTTCATCCGCCAGCCGGCCGAGCGCGGTCTATCGTATGTCGAAGGCTTTTACACGCCGAATGTGCAGTATGGCGCCTGGTATCTCGCCAGCCATCACACGCTGTTCGCCACCACCGGCGAGCTGCCGGTTTTGTCGAACTATACCTCCGGGCTCACCTATGGCGCGGTCGACTATACCTACACCTTTCTGACCGGTTCAGCGCTGATCTTAAGCGGAGTAACCGATGTCGAGCAGATCGGTCAGCTGTATCTGCTATCGCCCTGGCAGGGGCTGCTGCTGATCCCGCTGGCCGCGTTGGCCCTGTATGGCCAGTATGCGCGGCTTCATGGCCAACGCATAACTCCGGCTAGAGTAGCCATACTCTATGCCTTCGCTGCACTATCGAACTACCCGATGGTGATGTGGGCCAGCTCTGGCGGCACATTGGTGCCATTGGGCTGGGCGTTGTTTTATGGTATTTATCTCGCAATCCTGGCGCGCCATATGGAACCGAGGTATACGTGGCAGTGGGCAACTTTGCTGATTATGGCGATCCTGTTGCTTCAAGCAACGTATCATACAGTGGCACTCGCACTTACAGTATTCTTGTTGTGCGTGTGGCTGATTCAAGTCAAGATCGCCAGAAAATACGTGGCATGGGGAATAATACGAATCGATATTATGGTCTTCGTCACGTTTCTTATGTATCATGCGGTAACACTTTTCAACGATTATGGTCGTTTCTTTATACGATTTCTCTCGGATATTTATCGCGGAAACGATCAAGAGCGGCTACGTTACAGCCTTACTGGTGGAAATCTGAGCATTTGGTGGTATATCGTCAACTATGCCGCCATTATCATCCCAGTCGTCTGGGTCACCTTGATCGTAGTGAAACAGCGCTTCCGTTCCGAAAAGGGTGTTGTCGTTCATGTATATCAAGTCACCTGGCTCTTAGCGCTCTTTCCACTGATTCTTTTGCTGTTTGCTTGGGATGGGTTTTATGGTGCGTATGCACGCACCCTTCAGTACGGCACACTGTTAGCGATTTCTAGCGCCGCGCTCCTATTGGCAACGCGGGCAAAAGCAGTAGCACCATTGGCACTCGTAGCGCTGATTTGTACCGCTATATCGGCATTTTCGATGCATTCGCTCGATATTAGCTCTAGCAACTATCTCACGAACGATGAGCGCACGGCGCTGGACTGGGCCAGCCGTGAAAAAGGCTGCGACGCCGTGCTGTTCACCGATTATCGCATCGGCAGCGCGTATGGCTACCAGGGATGTTTTGGCGTGGTCGGCCCGACCGCCAGCTCACTCAGCGCGCGCCACCAGATCGACGTTCTGCCAGCTCTGTTCTACGATGGCGATCGTCGCACGCTGTCTGATGCTATCGATACGCTCCTGACGACCGATCGACGCCGGCCGGAACTGATCTTGATGTCGCGCCGGCTGCTCGACCCACAGATTGGCGTGGTGCTGCCCGACACGCGCCTGAAGCCGATGACCGAGGCGCAGTGGCTGGCCTACCGCACCCTGCCGGGCTGGACATTGGCCTACGAGAACGACACGACGATGGTGCTAGCGCGGGCTAGTGCATAACTTGAGCTACAGGAGATCAGGTATGTTTACTCGCTTTGGGCGCTTGATCCAGGTGGCGCTGGTAACCTTGGCCGTGCTACTCGCGCCGCTCGTGCCGCCGCCGTTCAGCTTCTGGCTAGCGCTGGCCGCGATGCTGCTCGGGCCTGGCCTGGGCATCCCGCGGCTTCTCTTCCCCGCCGGCCTGCTGACGCTGCCGGAAACGCTGCTGATCGCTGGTATTGCCAGCTTGTTTCTGGAGACAGCCATCCTGGCGATCTTGAACACGATTGGCGTGCTGTTATCGCCGATTGTGCTCAGCGTGGCGATTTTGGCTCCAACCTACCTGCTGGCCCTCGCCGCCGCACTGCGCGAGCGATTCTACACCTATGCCGACGATCGAGATATGGTTCAGGCCGAGCAGCCGGCTTGGCTGCCATTTTGCTGCGGCGTTGCGCTTGCGGCCGTGCTCACAGGCGGCGTGATCCACCTGTTGGGGATATAAACCGATGGTATTGCCAGTTTTTTCACGATCGCCGGTGCCGCGCACCTATCTGCTGTTCGGGTCGACATTGCTATTGATCGCCGTCGCGGAGTTCGTGACCGCAGTCGTTCAGTCGCAGGTCGGGGTAACGCTACACGCGCTGCTGCTGCTCGGTCTCATGATCTGTACGGCGGTCGCGCCGCGCGAGGAAGATCGACGGCTGGCACTGGCGCTGGTGCTCATGCCAATCATTCGCCTACTCTCGCTGGCGCTGCCGCTGCCACGCCTGCCGCAGATGGCCTGGTACCCGGTGATCGCCATCCCGCTGCTGATCGCGACATATATGATCGTGCGCCAGCTCGGCGTCTCGTGGCGGGATCTGGGCCTGCGGCTGGGCGTCGTCCCGCTGCAGCTGGCGCTGGGGCTCGGCGGAATAGGTATCGGCGCTCTGGAATACCTCATTCTCTGGCCACAGCCCCAGTCGGTTGGTTTTTCATGGAATGTCTTTCTGCTCTCCTCGCTGAGTCTGGTGCTGTTCACAGGCTTCTCGGAAGAGCTGGTGTTTCGCGCGCTGCTCCAGCGGCTGGCGCAACCAGCACTCGGCCGCTGGGGACTGGTCTATGTTTCGCTACTGTTTGGCGTGATGCACATCGGCTATCTTTCGGTTACGGATGTGCTGTTCGTTTCCGCAGTAGGGTTGCTGTTTGCCCAACTAGGCCGCTGGAGTGGCTCGATCTTTGGCATCACTCTGGTGCATGGCATGAGCAATATTATGCTGTTTCTGATTATGCCGCGGCTGGCAGCTCAGGCGCCCGCCACGCTCGGCCCGCTTGTCGCGGCGTTGATGCTGGTCGGCGCGCTGGCGCTTGTGATTGTAGGCGGCGTCCTGAAGCTTCTGAGTAAATCGCCGCCAGTCGCGCCGCCAGCGTGTAGTCAGCTCCGCGAGCTGCGTCGCGGCCAGCGAATCCGTCTGAGCGACCTCGCGGCGCGCACCGGCCTACCCACCCGGCGCGTGGCGGAAATCGAGCTGGGCCTGGACACACCGCTGCCGGCGGAGCTACAACTGATTGCGATCGCGCTCGGCCAAGATATCGGGCATCACTTGGAGGAACACCATGATTTCAACTGTCACGACGACGACTGTTACAATTCTGAGCTCGGCGGCGGCAGCCTCGCTGACCTTGATCGTGATTCTGGCGCTGATCACCCTGCTGATACAGAAGGAAATCATCACCGGATTAAACGCCGACTGGGCTAGGCGCATGTGCCAGGCGATCAATGTCGCGCTCATGACGCTGATCGTTGTGTTTCTGGTCACGTTTGC
>Ga0137375_10001742_pt1 | contig 25505 bp, 19 predicted proteins | sample SagtaG_24_FD_104936 | JGI IMG/M metagenome (GOLD analysis project Ga0137375, IMG submission 104936) | Vadose zone soil microbial communities from Sagehorn Ranch, Mendocino, California, USA - Sage1_R_113_16 metaG | ecosystem: Environmental > Terrestrial > Soil > Vadose zone | place: USA... | reverse complement strand
CAAGGCTGACCCGCTCACGCCACGCCCGGCGCCCGCCGCGCCCGCGCCTGACCCTGCCCGAGGTGCAGCCGCCAGGCACGGGAGAGAGCGCCTTCATGCGGCTGGTCGAGGCGGCGGTCGCCTCGATCCCGATCGAGTTCCGCGAGCGCCTCGAGAACGTGGAGTTCGTGGTGGAGGAGATCCCGCGGGGCGACGAGGTGCCCGGTGAGGGCGTCCCCCTCGGCCTCTACCAGGGGGTCCCGCTGACCGAGCGCGGTGCGGGCTACTACGGCGCCCTACCCGACCGGATCGTCATCTTCCGCCGCCCGATCGAGGCGCGCGCCCGCTCCGACGCCTCCCTCGCCGTCCTGGTCCGTCAAGTGGTCCTCCACGAGGTTGCTCACTACTTCGGCATCGACGACGACCGCCTCGACGAGCTCGGCTGGTGAAGCCGCCCGGTCACGGGCGCTCAGGGGCCGGCGGCCGGGCCGGCGACCACGGGACCGCCAGCCGGGACGCCGCCGATGGCGGCGCCGGGCAGGGCGAGCCCGCTGCCGAGCGGAGCCACCAGCAGGCCGGTCTGGTCGGTGGTGATCTCGACGTTCTTCAGGCCGGCAGGGAGCTCGCGCACGACCACCTTGCCGGGACCGACCTGCACCGTGCCCCCGGCGCTGGCGCCGGGACCGCCCAGCCGGGCGTTCAGCGCGTCGCCGCCGAGGTTGGCGAGCACCACCCGCTTGCTGGCCGGTACCGCCGGGACCATCCAGCGCGTGTCCGGGTCACCGGTGCCGAGGTCCACGTAGCTCGCCGTGCCTTTGGCCGCCGGTGCGGTCACGCGCAGCGCCGCCACGAACTCGGCGTCGTCGCGCGAGCGGACCTTCACCGCGAACGCCCCTGACCCTCCGATCCGCAGCGGCGGCACCTGCACGGCCACCGCGGCCCCGGCCGGCACGGGGTTGTCGAAGTCGTTGCCCGGCTTGAAGGTGCCGCGGTCGGTCGAGACCTGGACCGACACCGACAGCGGGCTGCTGGACGGGTTGGTGATGAGCACCAACGTGCTCCGGTCGGTGCCGGCGAGGCCGCCCGCGAACGACCACTCCGTCCTGGTGGACATCTGAGCGGGGACGTAGATCTGCTGCTTGTCCTTCTGGGAGATGACCGCACCGGCGACCACCCGGCCGGACTTGGCGATCAGCTCGATCGCCGGCTTGAGGCCGACGAGCTGCCCGTAGGAGAACGGCTTGGTCACCGCCGACCGCGGCGGCACGAAGACCTCGGCCACGGCCTGCTGCGAGCCCTGGCTGACGTGCGGCACGAGGTCGACCACGGCGGGGTCGCCGTCGGGGTTGGCGATCACCACGGTGGTGCTGGCACCGAGGCTGGTGTCGGAGGTCGGGATCCACAGCCGGTCGGTCGGTCCGGGCGCGCAGCCGGACTGCCCGGCCGCGCTCACCACCACCGGGGCGTTGAACGCCTCCACCTGCACGTAGCCGGGCTGCTTGGCGGCAGGCACCTTGACGGTCCTGGTGGTCCCCGCGCCAAGGGCCTGCTGCAAGGGCTGGCCGCGGTCGGAGCCGCTGATCACGGTGGTGCGCTGGGTGGCGGTGCCGCCGCCGACGTTGGCCGCGTTGACCGAGGTCGCCTGTCCGGGGAGCAGCGGGCACACCCAGCGGGCCGAGTAGGGCGCGGCGGTCGCCGGGGTCGCCGGGCGCTGGGCCTTGGGCAGCGCGGTGCTGACCGCGCCGAGGCCGAGCGTCGCGACGATCAGGACGGCGGCGAGCCCCAGGCTGGAGCGGGCAAGGCCCGAAGGCACGTCGAGCTTGGGGATGGCAGGGCGCAGGCGGGGCGACTCCGGCATCCGGCCGCGGCGCGCCGGCGCCTTGCGCTGCGCCGGCGCCTTGCGCCGCGGTGGCGAGTCGGGCCAGGCCGGCGCCTCCGGGTCGGCGAGGCCGTTCGCCGGCGACGCTGCGCGCCCCGCGCGGGTCCCGGCCTGGCCGAACGGCTCGGTGTGCTCGGGGAGGGCTGGGCGCTCCTGGGGGCCGGCGTGATCTGGGAATCCGGCGCCGTTCGGTGGTCGGGAAGGCCACGATGGCTGGGCCGGCTCGGACGGCTGAGCCGGCTCGAAGGGTGAGCCGCCGCCGGTGGGGGGAGCGCCGGTGGGGCCGCGGGAAGGCCGCCAGGGCATGCGCCGCTTCGCCTTCGGCTGGTGCCGGGCGGCGCGGCTCGGGATGGGCGCCTGGCCTGGCTGGTCGGCGGTACCGGAGCCCTGGGCGCTGGCCGGTGGCTCGGACCTGGGGTCGGACTTCGGCGGCTCCGGCGCGGGCGGGCGGGACGGCTGCGGCCATGCCTCTGGCAACGCCTGGCCCCGGTCGTCGAACGGCGCCGCGCCGTCGAACGGCTGGGCCGGTCCCGGAGCTGGCCGACCGCCGCGGGGGAACGGCTCATCGGGCTCGGCGGGAACGAACGGGTCGACTGCTGGCTGCGGCGGACGGGCGCCTTCGGGCGGCGGCGGCCACGCGCTGCCGCGCAGCGTGTCGCCGGGCGCCCAGGACATCCCGTCGGGTGGCGGCGGTGGCGGCGGCGGGGACCGGTCGGGCTCCGGCTGGAACGGGTCGATGTAGTCGCGCCGGGGGTCGAACGGCGGAGCAGCCGGCTGGAAGGGGTCCTGCAGCCCGAACGGGTCCTCCTGGGAGGCGAACGGATCGCGCAGCGGCGGACGCGGCCGCAGCGGGTCGTCCTCCCTTCGGAACGGGTCGTGCGGCCAGTTCTCGTCCATCGGGGCATCATCCCCCTGGGGGCGGTCCTGACCGTTCGAGCTCACCGTGCACCTCCCCGCGCCGCCAGCGTGGCGAGCCTGAGGTCGGTCGTGGTGGTGTCGTCGAGCGCCGCGACCGGCGCCGCCGGCGGCGCCGCCCTGGTCGGCCTCGCCATGGCGGCCAGTGCGGTCAGCAGCAGCAGGCCCTCGATCACCAGGTAGACGAAGCGTCGCTGCTGGCCCCCGCGCCGCACCTCGAGCACGCCGCCGGCGCCATCGGGCAGCTTGAAGCCCTGCGCCCAGCCGAACACGGTGGTCGGGCTGAGCGGTCTGCCGTCGAGCGAGGCCCGCCAGTCCCTGCCCGCGGGCACCGGCAGCACCAGCGTCCCCGGACCAGGCGCCGGGACGGCGCCGGTGGTGCGGCCCGGCAGCCTGGCGCCGTGGGGCCCGCTGAACACCGCCTGGACGCTCGGCACGGCGGCGAGCGCCGGTCCGGTCAGCACGCCCCGTGGCTCCGCGGGCGCCTCACCCGGCAGCAGCCAGGCGGTCGGCCGGGTGACCGGCGCCTGGAACAGCCCGGCCTGATCGGTGGGCCGGGAGTGCAGCTCCTGCTGCCTGGCCACCAGCTCGACCAGCCGATGGTCCTCCGGGCCGGGGCGGACCGCCACGTAGCCGATGCCGAACAGCTCGAGCATGGACCCTGCCTGGTGCGTCCGCGCCTCGACGATGTCGGCGACCACCGAGCCGAGCGCACGGGTGGCCGGGTCGCCGCCCGGCCGGCCCGAGTCGATGACCGTGCGCCCGCCCGCGCCGGTCACGGCGAAGCTGACGCCACCGTCGGGACGGCCCGCCAGCCACAGCACCCGGCCCTGGCCCTGGCGCACGGTGGCCGGCAGCGACGGGCTGCTCACCACCCGCAGCGGGGTCCAGGAGCCGCGCACCAGGAAGCCGGCGACCAGCAGGCCGGTGGTGATGGCCAGTAGCCCGAGGACCGCGGCGGCCGCGCGCCGGGCCCGCCCGCTGGACTGCTGCACCGCGCGGCCGAGACCGGCCATGGCCAGGCCCGTGGCGGCCGCCCAGGCGGCCGCGCCGGGCACCAGCAGCCCGGCAGGCCACTCGCCGGCGATCGCCGGGGGCAGGCCGTGGACCTGCAGGGTGACGGCGACACAGGCGCCGAGGAGCCCGATCAGCAGCCAGAAGGTCTGCCGCCGCCGGTTGGCCGGCACGAAGAACAGCGCGGCCAGCGCCAGCGCCGGGTACAGCGGGCCGATCAGCACGATGTCCAGGCCCGGGCCACCCGGCCGGAGCTGCACCAGGTCGGCGAAGCCGGGCGTGGCCGGCACGCCGCCGGTCGATCGCAGAGCGGCGCCGGTCAGAAGCTGGCCGGTCCAGGGGAAGAGCAGCAGCAGCGCGCCCAGGTAGCCGGCGCCCAGCAGCACCGCCTGGCGCACGACCTCGTGGCGCTCGGCCCCGCGCTCACGCAGCAGCGCGGCGACGACGGCCAGCGCCACGACCACCAGGAGCACCACCGCCGCCGGCGGGTACATCGCGATCGTCAGCGCGGCGAGCACCAGGAAGCGCACGGCCGGGCGCCACGGCTCGCGTGGCTGGTCACGGCGCATGGCGAGCAGCACCTGGGCGAGCGTCGGCGGCGCGAGCACCAGGAAGGCCAGCTCGCCGAGGCGGCCCTGCGCGAGCGCGCCGATCGCCAGCGGCGAGCTGGCGTACAGCAGGCTGGCGACGGCGCGGGCCGGCCGCGAGGGCACCACCACCCGGAGCGCCCGGGTGCAGGTCGCGGCCGCCAGTGGCAGGGCGAGCCACAGCAGCAGCTTCTGGGCGAGCAGCGCCTTGTCGAGGGTGATGGTGGCCAGGCCCCCGAGTACGGCGAGGGAGGGCGGTGCCGCCGCGGTCGAGCTCAGGCCGATCTGGTGATAGGCGGCGGCGAACTCGCGCAGCAGGTCCCGACCGGCGGCCGGGAACACCCCCAGCGCCCCGCCGGCGATCGCGGGCGCGGCCAGCAGGGAACGCAGCGAGATCACCATGAGCAGGGCGAACCCCGCGACGGTGAAGGCCAGCGGATGACCGGCGATGATGCGGCCGAGCTGCGCGCCGGGCGCGGGCATGTCCTGCTCGTCGGCGGCATTGGGCCCTTGCGCGACGTGCTCGCCGACGTCGCCGTAGACCAGCTCCAGCATGCCGCGCAGCATCACTCGCAGCGGCTGGCCACCGGGCGCGCGCAAGCCCGCGAGCTGGGAGTCCTCGATCCTGCGCCGGTGCTGCAGGCGGCGCCGGTGGACGATGGTGACGGGCAGCTCCTTCACGTTCCAGCCCCAGGCCCACAGGATCTGCAGAGCGTCCCCGGGTCGTCCGGTCAGCGCCAGGGCGAGCGCGCGGAACGCTCCGCCGACCATGGCGAGCAGGAAGGTCAGCGGCAGGCGCCGCAGCGATACCGCCTTGAGCAGGGCGGCCATGGTGTGCCGCTCGCTGAGATAGCGCTGGTGGCTGACGGCGCGGCCCTTGCGGGCGCGTGAGGAGGCCGCTGAGAAGTGGCGCACGCGGGCGCTCGGGACCACCATCACCCGGCCGCCGTGCAGGTGCGTCCGCCAGCACAGGTCGAGGTCGTCGCGGAAGGCCGGCATGCGCTCGTCGAAGCCGCCGACCTGCAGCAGGGTGGTGCGGCGCAGCAGCATCCCCGCGGTGTTGACGAAGAACGTCTCGCGGACCTGGTCGTGCTGGCCCTGGTCGATCTCGTCGTCCTCGATCGGCGACACCGCCCGGCCGGTGCGGTCGACCGACCAGCCGACCTCCTGCAGGCGGTCGGGATTGGTCCATGAGACCAGCTTGGGCCCGAGGATATGGGCCCCTGGGCGGGACCCGGCCTCGGCGAGCAACTGCTCGAGCGCCTCGGGCTCAGGGGCGGAGTCGTCGTGCAGCAGCCACACCCACTCCGCGCCGGTGGCGCGCGGGTCGCGCAGCGCCGCCATCACCGCCCGGCCGAACTGACCGCGGACGGCGAGCACGGCGTCCTCGCCAAGCCGGGAGCGGGCCCAGTCCGCGCTGCCGTCGGTGGAGCCGGTGTCAACGACGATGATGTCGTCGATCGGACGGGTCTGCTTGGCAAGCCCGCGGAACGTCTCCCGCAGGAATGCACGTCCGTTGTGGCAGACGACGACAGCAATCACGCGGGCTTCGCTGCTCGGCACGACCTTCCTCTCGATGCGGCCCCTGGGGGAGAGCCGTGATGAAATGCCCGCAGGGTTACCACCTCTCCACGGGTTCCGCGCATGCTAACACGTCCACCCTGGAGCAAAGAAAAGCCGGGTGGCGCACGGCACGACGGAGGTGCCCGCGGCGCGACTCGAGAGCCGGGGCGGGGAGCGGCCGGAGCATCCTGCCCGACCGCCCGCGACCCGCCCCGGAACGGCGGCATCCCTGGTCAGAGCGATTGACGCTGGGGGATCTGAGCAGGGATACCGTTGGGGAAGATCAGGAGGCGCGCTTCTTCACGCGCCGTCGCTCACGCTCGCTCATGCCACCCCAGATGCCGAACCGCTCGTCGTTGGCGAGAGCGTATTCGAGACATTCGGCTTGGACCACACAGGTCTGACAGATTCTCTTGGCCGCTCGGGTTGAGCCGCCCTTCTCGGGAAAAAAGCAGTCGGCGTCCCTGCCACGGCAGGCGGCCCGCTCATACCAGGGCTGCGGCTCGACACGAAAGACCGTGGTCGTGGTCATCGCTCCTCCCTCGCTGCCAGCCATCGGGCAGGCGGTGTGGTGCGAGCGCAACGCTCCGAACTGCACCACGGTAATTACATCGGTGGGATTCCGGAAGACCTTGAGTGCGCAACGGCGGCGATCTCATCGGTTTTTTCCCTCAGCCGTAACGTAACTCCTTATATTATCGTAGCTCCCTAGAGGTTCTTTAGCCCTTTCTCTCTCGTTAGCCTGTGGGAGGACAAATCGGCTAACCTCCCCACGCACGTGTGACACGGGCTCAGGGGGCGAGGTTGTCGAGGTTCGCGGGACGCCATGACGCAGGCCAGCAACGAGGAGGGCGGCACCAGCCCGCCGGCGTCGAGCTGACGCAGGCCGACCTGGCGGCGGCCCGCCGCCGCGAGCCCGCGGCGGTGGCCCGCGTCTACGCCGCCTACGCACCGGCGCTGTTCCGCTTCTTCGTGGCACAGCTCGGCAACCGGCACACTGCCGAAGATCTCACCGGTGAGGTGTTCGCCGCCGCCATCGAGGCGCTCCCCGGCTTCCGCGGCCCGGTGGAGGCACTCGGCGGCTGGCTGTTCCGCATCGCCCGCCACGACCTGTTCGACCTCCGGCGCAGGCAGGCGCGCGCCCGCTTCGACCCGCTCGACGACGTGCTCGACGAGGCCGCCATGGCGGCTGGCGCCAGCGACCCCGAGGAGATGGCCATCGACCGGGTCGAGGGCCGGCGGGTGCTGGCCGCGCTGGACCGGCTCTCGCCCGACCAGCGCGAGGTTCTGCTGTTGCGCATGGCTTCCGGGCTGACCGCCCCGGAGGTGGCCCGCGCCCTTGGGAAGACCACCGGCGCGGTACGCGCCCTGCAGCACCGTGGCCTGGCCAGCCTCGCCAGGGCGCTCGGGCTGAACCCGACTGGAAGGGAGCCGTACCTATCCGGGGAGTCCGAACGCCTCCCCTCGTGCGAGGAGGAATGAGGATGCCCCGGCCAGACAAGCCACAGAGCTTCGAGGATCAGCTGGACGCCGCGCTCGACGGGATCCGCCCCGGCGTGGTCACCGGCGAGTTCGCCCCGCTGCTGGAGGTGGCGGGCGAGCTGCGGGCGGCGTGCGCCCGCATGCGGCTCGACCCCAAGGTCGCCCGCGAGCATCTCGCCGGGGTGCTCGGACCCGCCGCCAGCCGGGCGGCGGCGCCGCGGCGGCGCTGGCGCCGCCGCGTGGCCGCCTTCGCGCTCGCCGCCGCCCTGGCGGTGACGCCGCTGGTGGCGCTGTCGACGAGGGCGCTTCCTGGCGAGCCGCTGTACCAGGTCAAGCTGACCGTCGAGAACGCCCGCCTGGCCGCCGCGAGCTGGTCCCCGAACCGCACCGCCGACGAGCGCGCCCACATCGCCCGCACCCGGCTGGGCGAGCTCGACCAGCTGGTCGCTGACGGGAGCGTCGAGCGGATCCCCGGCGCCATCACCGGGGTGGACAGCGCGATGGCCGCCGCTCAGCACGCGATCGGCGCGCTGCGCGGCCAGGACGACCTCGCCCGCGTGGCCGCGCTCCAGGGACGCCTACGTGACCTGCGCGCCGGCCGCACCGCGGAGCTCACCTCGCTGGTGAGGCGGCTGCCCTCCAGCACCCCGGTGGCCGCCCGCGTGAGGATCGAGGGCACGGTCGAGCGGTCCCTCTCGCAGACCGGCGCCGCAGCCACCCCCTCCCGGTAGCCCGGCGAGGCAGCGCCTCTGGGCGGGGTCTCCGCTACCCTGGAGCCCCGTTCATCCGGTCCGGACTGGTCACAAGGAGAAGGACGCCCATGCTCGTCGCGCTTGCCGGCGGCGTCGGCGCGGCGCGGTTCCTGCGCGGCCTGATCCGCGTCCACCCACCCGCCGAGCTGATGGTCGTCGGCAACACCGGTGATGACCTGCGCCTGCACGGCCTGGCGGTGTCGCCCGACCTGGACTCGGTCGCCTATACCCTGGCCGGCCTGGCCGACGAGGAGCGCGGCTGGGGACTGGCGGGAGAGACCTGGAACGTGCTCGGGGCGATCCGGCGGCTGGGCGAGCCGTCGTGGTTCGGGCTTGGCGACCGTGACATCGCGACTCACCTGCTGCGCACCCGGCTGCTCGCCGAGGGCGCCACGCTGGGTGAGGCCACGGCGGAGCTGTGCCGCCGGCTGGGCGTTCCGGTCCGGCTGGTGCCCATGAGCGACCAGCCGATCCAGACCCGGGTCCAGGTCCAGGGCCCGGACGGGCCCGAGGACCTGGGCTTCCAGGAGTACTGGGTGGCACGCCAGGCACGCGACCCGGTGCTGCGCATCACCTTCGCCGGGATCGAGCGGGCGCGCGCCGCACCCGGGTTGCTCGACGCCATCGGCGAGGCGGACGGCATCGTCCTGTGCCCCTCCAACCCGGTGGTGTCGATCGCGCCCATCCTGGCCGTTCCCGGCATCCGCGCCGCCATCCAGAACGCCGCCTGCCGGACGGTGGCGATCACGCCGATCATCGGCGGCGCCCCGGTTCGCGGCATGGCGGACAAGCTCCTGCCCGCCTGGGGGATCGAGGTCTCCGCGCGCGGCGTGGCCAGCCTGTACAGCGGGCTTGCCGACGCCTTCGTGCTCGACCGGGTCGACGCCGCACAGGCCCGGGACGTTGCCGGGCTGGGCCTGCAGGCGATCGTCGCGCCGACGCTGATGACGACCGTCGAGGACGCCGCCGCACTGGCCAAGGTCGCCCTGGACGCGCTCGGCAGCCCCGGCGACGGCCCGCCGCGCCCGGGCAGCGGCCGGCCGGGCCGGCGCGGCGGCGTCTCCGCGGCGGGAGGCTCCGCCAGGTGAGCGCGCTCGAGGTGGTCCCGCTCGGCGGGCTGCCCGAGATCCGGCCCGGCGACGACCTCGCGCGGCTGCTGCTGGAGGCGGTCGGCGCCGCCGGCCGCCAGCTCGCCGGCGGCGACGTGCTCGCGCTGACCTCCAAGGTGGTGGCCAAGGCCGAGGGCCGCATGGTGCCGCTGCCCGCCGATGCGGCCGGGCGTGAGCGGGTGCGCCGCGAGGCCGTGGCGGCCGAGACGGTGCGCGTGGTGGCGCGTCGCGGCCCGACGGTCATCGCCGAGACCCGGCACGGGCTGGTCGGGGCCAACGCCCTGATCGACGCGTCCAACGCCGGCGGCGACGCGCTGGTGCTGCTGCCCGAGGATCCGGACGCGTCCGCGGCCCGCCTGCGTGCGGCCCTGGCCGAGCTCAGTGGGCACGACGTCGCCGTGGTGATCACCGACACCCTCGGGCGCCCGTGGCGGCGCGGCCAGACCGACGTGGCGGTCGGCATGGCCGGCATGGGCGCGCTCGAGGACTACCGCGGGCGGCTCGACGCCGACGGGCACGTGCTCGAGGTCACCGAGGTCGCCGTGCCGGACGAGGTGGCCGCCGCCGCCGACCTGGTCAAGCGCAAGCTCGCCCGCGTACCGGCCGCGCTGCTGCGCGGAGTGCCGCGGCCCGCCGGCGACGGCAGCGCCCGCGACCTGGTCCGTTCGCCCGCCGAGGACCTGTTCCGCACCGGCTCGAGCGCGCTGGACCTGGTCGAGTTCCTGGAGAGCCGGCGCACCCGCCGGCGCTTCCTGCCCGATCCGGTCGAGCTGGCGGCGGTCGAGCGCGCCGTGCTGGCGGCGACGACCGCCCCCTTCCCCCACCACTCCCGCCCCTTCCGGGTGGTGGTGGTCGGCTCGGGCGAGGGGCGCAAGCGCTATCTCGCCGAGATGGAGGCCGCCTGGCGCGAGGACCTGGCCGGCGACGGCACCCCGGCCGCGGTGATCGAGCGCCGCGTGGCCCGCTCCTGGGCGCTGCTGGGCAGCGCGCCGGTGGTGCTGGTGCCCTGCCTGGTGGGGGACGAGCGGCACCACTACCCGGACGGGCGGCGGCAGGCGGCGGAGGCGGCCATGTTCGAGCTGGCCGCCGGTGGCGCGGTGCAGACGCTCCTGCTCGCCCTGCACGCCCAGGGCCTCGGTGCGGCGTGGATCTCGTCCAGCCTGTTCTGCCAGGAGATCGCCACCCGCGCTCTCGACCTCCCCACCGGCTGGCAGCCGCTCGGCTCCATCGCCGCTGGCCATCCCGACCCCGGCGACCAGCCCCGTCCCCGTATCCCGCTGGACGCCGGCGACCTGATCCTGCGCCGCTGACGCTCTGCCGCGCAGATCGCTCCACGAGCCCCCTAAACCGGGCGCCCCAGCGACAACTTGCGCGGCAAAGCTGCACTCACACCGAAGGCAACCAGCCACTCAGTCGGCGCCGAGCAGGTGCTTGACGGGCTCGATCGCGAAGTAGATCAGGAACACCAGGCTCACCGCCAGCAGCAGGGGATGCAGCTCGCGGACCTTCCCCCTGGCCAGCTTGAGCACGGTGTAGGTCACGAAGCCGGCGCCCACGCCATTGGTGATCGAGAACGTGAAGGGCATGAGCACAATGGTGAGGAACGCCGGCAGGGCGACCTCGAAGTCGCCCCAGTCGATGTCCCGGATCAGGGTGAGCATGAAGAACCCGACCAGCACCAGCGCGGGACCGGTGGCCTCCGGCGGGATCACCCCGGCCAGCGGCGAGATGAGCAGGCAGGCGCCGAACAGCACCGCCACCACCACCGAGGTCAGGCCGGTCCGCCCGCCCGCGGCGATCCCGGAGGCCGCCTCGATGAAACTGGTGTTGGAGGAGGCGGAGGCCGCGCCGCCCGCCGCCGCGGCGAGCGAGTCGACCACCAGCACCCGCTTGATCCCGGGCAGGCGCCCGTTCTGGTCGAGCAGCCCAGCCTCGTCGCCCAGGCCGATCACCGTGCCCATGGTGTCGAAGAAGTCGCTCAGCATGACCGCGAACACGGCGACCAGCGCGGCGATCACCCCGATGGTCGAGAAGGCGCCGAATAGCGAGAAATTCCCGATCAGGCTGAAGTCAGGAGCGCCCACCAGCCTGTGCGGCCAGGCCGCGACCGCGCCACCCGGCCAGAGCTTCAGACCGCGTGACTCGTTCACGATGATCGCGAGCACGGTGGTGCCCAGGATGCCGAGCAGCAGGGCGGCGCGGACGCGCATGGCGACCAGCACGGCCATGATCAGCAGGCCGACGACGAACACGGTCACCCGCAGCCCGTCGATGGGTACCAGGGCGACCGGCGTGGCGGCACTCTGGGGTCGGATCACGAAGCCCGCGTCGTAGAAGCCGATGAAAGCGATGAACAGGCCGATGCCGACGCCGATCGCCTTCTTGAGCGCCATCGGGATCGCGTCCATGACGGCCTCTCGCAGACCGGTGAGCACCAGCACGGTGATGATCAGGCCCTCGAGCACGATCAGGCCCATCGCCTCCGGCCAGGTCATCCGCTGGCCGGCGACGAAGGTGAAGGCCACCACCCCGTTCAGGCCGAGGCCGGCGGCGAGCGCGAAGGGATAATTCGCGTACAGCCCCATGAACAGCGTCATGACCGCCGCGACCAGGGCGGTCACAGTGAGCACCGCGCCGGCTGGCAACCGGCGCCCGGTCGGGTCCGCCACCGCTCCGAGGATCGACGGGTTGAGGAAGAGGATGTAGGCCATGGTCATGAAGGTGGTGAGGCCCGCCACCACCTCCACGCGCAGCGACGACCCCCGGGCCCGGTACCCGAAGAACCGGTCGAGCACCCGGTCCGCGCCGCCTTGCTCCTCCGCCCGGTCTGTCGCCGTCATGGCCCTTGGGTTCCCTTCGCGTCCGGCTAGACCCTGATCGCGCCGGCAGTCAGGTGGACGCCGGGCGCGACGCGCACGCCGCCGGCGAGCAGGTTGCCCTCCTCGATCACCGCTCCGTCGCCGAGGATCGCGCCGTCGCTCACCACCGCGCCGCTGCCGACCACCACGCCGGCGCCGACGATCGAGTCGGACACCTTGGCCCCGCGCTCGATGCTGGCGCCGGTGAGCAGGACCGAGCGCTCGACCCGGGCGCCGCCGGCCACCGTGGTCCTCGGGCCCAGCACCGCCGGGCCGAACACGCGCCCCTCGGACTCCACGCGCGCATCGGGGCCGACCAGCACCGGCCCGCGCAGCACGGCACCGTCCTCGACCACGGCGCCCTCCGCGAACCACTGGCTGCGCCCGCGCTCGGTGCCGTTGACCGGCAGGCTCAGCCGCCCCTCCAGCAGGTCCGCCTGCGCGGCCAGGTAGGCGATGGGGGTGCCGAGGTCGCGCCAGTAGCCGTGGACCTCGTAGCCGTACACCGGCGCGCCCGAGTTGAGCAGCGACGGGAACAGGTGCCGCTCGAAGGAGGACGGCTTGCCGGCGGGGACGTGGTCGAGCACGGACGGCTCCAGCACGTACGCGCCGGCGTTGATCAGGTCGGTGACCCACGCCTCCTCGTCAGGGCCGGGCTTCTCCAGGAACGCCTGCACGCGGCCGGCGGCGTCCACCGGCACCAGGCCGAAGGCGCTCGGGTCGGGCACCCGCACCAACGCCAGCGTGGCGGCCGCGCCGCGCTCGCGATGCAGCGCGACCAGCTGCTGGAAGTCGAGGTCGATGAGGATGTCGCCGTTGAGCACGAGGAACGGGCCCTCCAGCAGGTGCGAGAGCCGCTTGACCGCCCCGGAGGTGCCCATCGGCGTGTCCTCGGAGGACAGCACCACCTCGACGCCGAGCTTGCGCGCGGTGGGGATGAGCTCGTCGAACGCCTCCGGCAGGTACATCGTGGAGAGCACCACGTCAGTGAGCCCGTCCGCCGCGAGCTGCCGCAGAATGTGCAGCAGGAACGGCTCGTTGGCGAACGGGATCAGGGGCTTGGGCCTGGTGCTGGTGAGCGGTCGCAGGCGGGTGCCGAAGCCCCCGGCAAGAATGACTGCCTGCAAGGCGATGCTCCTTCCGACGAAAGCAGATGAGAGACAGATCTGGTGGCAGCCTACCAACCCACAGCGCCTGATCAACGTGGGGGAGCTCGCTCCCCCACGTTCCCACGGTCAGGAACGCCTGTGCCGTGGTCGAGCGTGCGCCGTGGGCGCATGACGTGATCGACGCCGTGGCCTCTGGTCCCCGAGTCTGACGTGATCGACGCCGTGGCCTCTGGTTCCCGAGTCTACGGTGCCGCGCGACCATAGGCTGCCGCGGTCAGGGCGGCGCAACGGTTCCACGTGAAACCGGCGGCCCGCACCAGCCCCCGCTGGACCAGGGCCGCCCGCTCACCGGGATCGCCGACCAGCTTGCCGACCGCGACCGCGACCGCTTCGGCGTCCCCCGGCTCCACCAGCAACGCGGCGTCGCCGGCCACCTCGGGTAGCGCCCCGCCGGTGGTGGTCACCACCGGCGTGCCACAGGCCATCGCCTCCAGCACCGGCAGGCCGAAGCCCTCGTAGCGACTCGGGTAGACGAAGAGATCGGCCGCGGTGAACAGGGCGGCCTTGTCGGCCTCGGGCACGTAGCCGGCAAGCAGGATCCGGTCCCTCACCCCGCTGCCGGCGACCGCCTCGGCCACCGCCCCTGCTCCCCAGCCCGCCAGTCCGGCAAGCACCAGGGTGTGCGGCAGCTCGCCTGCCAGCGCCGCGAATGCCCGTACCAGCGCCGGCAGGTCCTTGCGGGGCTCGAGCGTCCCGAGGCCGAGCAGATAGGGCCTATCCACCCCGAGGCGCTCGCGCAACGCGGCCACAGCCTGCCCGGAGGCGGGACGCAGGTCGGTGCCGAGCGGCGTGACGTCGATCCGCGCGGGGTCGACCTCCAGCTGGACGGCCAGATCGCGTGCGGTGGTCCCGGAGACGCACAGCACCCGGTCGGCCACGGCCACCGCTCGGCGCATGGCCCAGCCGAAGAAGCGAACCTTGCTGGGCTCGTGCCACTCGGGGTGGGTCAGCAATGTCAGGTCGTGCACGGTGACCACCTGCGGCAGCCGCGCGCGCCGCGGCAGCTCGTAGTGGACCCCGTGCAGCAGGTCGGCGCCGACCCCGCGGGCCGCCCGGCCCGCGGCCAGATGCGTCCAGGCGATGCGCGCCGGACGCCCCAGCCCGGCGGCGCGCACCGGGCGCAGCTCCAACCCGGGCGCAGCCAGCGCGGGCGCCGAGCCGGGCGCGACGAAGACCTCGAGCCCGACCTCGCCCCGCAGTGCAAGCGCCGCCAGCATGCGGACGGCGTACACGCCGGCGCCGGTGAGCTTGGCCGGCACCGCCGTGGCGTCCACCGCCACCTTCACCGCAGCGCCTCCCGGTAGGCGGCCCAGGTCGCCGCGGCCGTGGCGGGCCAGGTGAGGGCGGCGGCGCGGCGCGGGCCGGCGGCGGTGAGGCGCTGCCGCAGGGCGCAGTCGCTGACCAGCGCGACCAGGCCCTTGGCGATGGCGTCGGGGTCGGTCGGATCGACCAGCAGGGCCGCGTCGCCGGCGACCTCGGGCAGGCTCGAGCGGTCGCTGGTGAGCACCGGCGTGCCATGTGCCATCGCCTCCAGCACCGGCAGCCCGAAGCCCTCGTAGAGGCTGGGATAGGCCAGCCCGTCGGCACCGGCGTAGAGCCCGTGCAGGGTGGCCTGGTCGACCGACCCGGCCAGGACCACCCGCGGTGGCGCCGGCGCCCCGGTCGGGAGCGCCTTCCCCCAGCCCGCCGGCCCGACCACCACCAGGTGGTGCTCGTGCAGATCGGCGGCGACCTCGGCGAAGGCGGCCAGCAGCCGCGCCAGGTTCTTGCGCGGCTCGAGCGTGCCGACCGCCAGCAGGAACGGCCCTGGTACGGCGAGCCGCTCCAGCAGCCGCCGCGCCGGCGTTGGGTCGAGCGGATCGGGTGGTGGGTCCACGCCGAGCGGCGTCACGGAGACGCGGGCGGGCTCGAGGCCGTACAGATCGGCGAGGTCGCGCGCGGTGGCGGCCGAGGGCACCAGCACCCGCGCGGCCTCGCGGACCGCGATCCAGGTGGCGCGCTCGTGGAAGCGGCGCCCGCCCGCGGGATACGCCTCGGGAAAGCGGCGGAAGGCGACGTCGTGGACGGTGGCCACCAGCGGGCGGCCACGCGTCGGCGGCACGGCGGCGCTGGTCGCGTGGACCAGGTCCAGCTCGGCGAGCACCGCGGCGGGCAGTCGCGGCCGGCGCAGCTCGACCCAGGCCCGCGTGGCGAGCCGGCCCGGCCAGGCCAGGGTGCGCGTGCGCGCCAGGGGCAGGCCGGCGGCGGCCACGTCCTCGGCCGCATGCCGTGCCACGACCCAGTCCACCGTTCCTCCGCCGCTCGCCGCCCGCGGCTCGAGATGGTGGACGAGCGCACGGACGTAGCGCCCGATGCCCCCGGGCACCGGCGCGAAGAGCTGCTCGGCGACCACCCCGACCCGCGGGCCGCGACCCGCGGGCGGCGCGACCCGCGGACCCGGCCTCGGTCCCGCGGCACCACCGCTCACCGCGCCACCGCCCGGCGGTATGCCCCGAGCGTCGCGCTCGCACACGCCTCCCAGGTGAAGCGGGCGGCGTGGGCGCGGCGCGCGGCACGCGCGCGCTCGTCGCCGCCGTCCTCCAGCGCCTTGGCCAGCGCGCCCGCCAGCGCGCCCGCGTCGGCCGGATCGACCAGCTCAGCCTGGTCGCCGAGCACCTCCGCCAGTGCCGGCACGCTCGCCGCGACCACCGCCGTGCCGCAGGCGAGCGCCTCAAGCGCGGGCAGGCCGAAACCCTCGTACCAGGAGGGAAAGGCGAGCACCGCCGCGCCCGCCACCACCCGCACCAGGTCGTCGGCGGCCAGGTACCCGGGCGTGTGGATGGCCCCCTCCGGCAGCCCGGCGAGGTCCGGCTCCGCTCCCCAGCCAGGAGGGCCGACCAGCACCAGCGGCGGTGTGTCGCCGGGCTGCTCGCGCAGCTCGCGGTAGGCCGCGGCCAGCGTGGCAAGGTTCTTGCGCGGCTCGCGGCTGCCCACGAAGAGCAGGTAGCGCTCTGGCAGGCCGCGGGCGGCGAGCCAGGCGGCATCCGGGCGCTCGGCCCGCAGCCACTCCGGCCCCACCCCCAGCGGGGTCACCATCACCCGCTCCCGCGGCAGCCGGTAGACCTCGCGCACCTCCGCCGCAACCGCCGCGCTGGGCGTGCACACCATGGCGCCACGCCGCAGCCCTCGCGGCACGAGCCTGGCGTAGCGCGCCGATGCGGTCGACACCATCTGCGGATAGCGCAGGTAGGTGAGGTCATGGACGGTCATGACCAGGGCCGCCCGGCGCGCCGGCGGGGCCACGAAGTTGGTCGCGTGGAAGACCTCGACCCGGCCGGCGAGCCACTCCACCGGCGGCCACTCGACCCGCGCCCATGCGGCCCGCAGCAGGCGCGCCGGAACCCGGCGGGGGGCGGCGCACCGCACCGCCGGCGCGGCGGCGACCGCCGGCGGGAGGGCCGCCGCCAGGTCGCCGGCGCCGCGCCAGGTGAACGGCACCAGCCGCAGCTCCTCGAGCGTCCCGCCGAGCAGGGTGAGCCCTTCCAGCAGGCCGGTCACGTAGCGGCCAACCCCCGTCCTGGGCCCGAGCAGCGGCGTGGCGTCGAGGCCCACCCTCATCGCCGCGACGCCGCCCTGCGCGAGCGCCGCTCCGAGATGGCGGTGCGGGCGACCGAGATGGCGCCACGGACCACCAGGGCGGCGGCCACCAGGGGGACCAGCGCGATGCGCGGGTCGCCCGCGTAGCGGCGACGGTAGAAGCGCAGGGTGCTGCGGTGGTGGTCGACCACCTTGCGGAAGGGGGCGCTGCGGGTCGAGCCACCGCCAACGTGCTCCACGATGGCGCGAGGCTCGAACACGACCCGCCAGCCGGCCCTGGCCATCTGCAGGCAGAGGTCCATGTCCTCGAAGTACATGAAGTAGGCGGTGTCGAAGCCACCCACCTCGCCCAGTGCCGAGCGGCGCAGCAGCATGCAGGCGCCCGAGACCCAGTCGACCTTCGCCGGCCTCGAGCGGTCGAGATCGGTCAGGTGGTAGCGGCGGGTGGCGGGGTTGCCCGGCCAGACCGTGCCGAGCAGGGCATGCAGGCCGCCGACCAGCAGCGAGGGGAAGCGGCGCCCGGTCGGGTAGTCGGAGCCGTCGAGGTTGCGCAGGCGCGGGCCGATGCAGCCGACGCCAGGCTCGGCCTGGGCCGTGGCGAGCAGTCGCGCCAGCGACCCGGGCTGCATTCGCGTGTCGGGGTTGGCGATCAGCAGCCATGGCGCGACGGTCTCGACCGCGCCGCGGTTGATCGCGGCGGAGTAGCCGAGGTTGCGCTGGTTCTCGACCACCTTGACGCCGAGCGAGCGCGCCACGCCGGCGGAGCCGTCGCGCGAGGCGTTGTCGACCACCACGATCTCGAGCTCGTGCGGCGCAGCGGCCTCCGGCAGCGAGCTGAGGCAGGCCGGCAGGTCCTCGGCGCTCTCGTAGGTCACCAGCACGGCCGCGATCGCGGGCGTGGGGGATGGCTCGTGCACTGCGGGAACTGGCGCCTCCTCGGCTCGGGCGAGTGTCGGCGCAATCCTATCGCCCGGCGCCGCTCCCCCGTCGTCGCCCCGGCGCCGCTACCCCAGCGCCGTGACCGTGAAGCGGGTGGACTTCAGCCGCAGCAGCCGCGGGAGGGTCCCGCCGGAGACGGTGGCAACGCCCCGGGTGCCGCTCACCCTGGCCCCGCGCACCCGGCCGGACGAGTCCCGCCAGGTCACCTGGATGCCGGTCACGGTGCCGACGCCGAGCGGCGCCAGCGAGGCCGACACCGCGGCGGCGGCGCGCCGCTCGCGCCAGCGCCAGTTGGGGTTGCGGCAGCCGGCGCCGGCGCAGTCCCACGGATCGGGCTGGACCGGCAGGTAGGGCAGGGCCGCGCCACCCCAGACCGCGCTGCTCTGCGTCATCCCGCCCGAGGAGGAGGAGTAGAAGGCCGGCACCACCGCGCCGCCGTAACGGACCACCAGGGAGCCGGTGCCGTCGACCGCGGCCACCCAGCGGGCGCCGCCGAGCCCGCCCTCCTTGGCCCAGCCGCGGTAGTACTGGTCACGCGGGTCGGCGTAGACCGCGCAGTCGCAGCCGGTCCAGATCGCCTGGTCGCGGTGCTGGCCCCGCGTCGCGGCCATGGCCACGGCGTAGCTGCGGGCGGCGATCGCCTGCGCCCGCAGCGCCGCGGCAGGCCACAGGCTCGGCATCTCGGCGAGCCCGCGCAGGTAGGCGTTGACGCCGATGACCAGCGTCGCCCGCGGTCGAAGCACGCCGTGGTCGTCGCGGACGGCACGCACCTCGAGCCGTCCCCAGCGCAGGGTGCGCCCGGTCTGCGGAAGCTGGAGCAGCGCGGGCACCCGCACGCCCCGACCCACGCCGTAGCGCAGTGTCAGCCCACCCGCGGCCTCGAGAGTGGTCGGCCCGAACACTCGCCCGTTCGGGCCGAACACCGACATACCGGCGGCTTCCGGGCGGACCGACCAGGTGGTGCCGCCGGGGAGGTAGCGGCGCCAGGGCCGGCCGTCGGGCCCGTACCCTGAGACGACGACGGTGCCGCTTCCCCCCGCCCCTGGCAGCTCCATGCCGCGCACCAGGACCTGGTCGAGCCGGCCGCCGGTGAGCGGGTCGAGCCCGGCCTGGAGCATGCCCACCGAGATGGTCTCGGGCAGCGACGTCGTCCCGGCGCTCGCGCCGCGGTAGTAGTGGGCGATGATGCTGCTCGAGCTGTAGCCGCCCAGGGCCATGCCGTAAGCGCCGTACTGGCTCATGCCGATGCCATGGCCGAAGCCGCTGCCATCGAAGCGGAAGGCGCTCGGGACGGCCGAGCCCGCGGCCCGGGCGCCGGCGACCGGCAGCGCCAGCAGGGTCAGCACGATCAGTGCGGCAGAAAGGCGGATCACCCGGGCCATGCGCCGAACCTCCCAGACAGCCTTTAGGGCTCGAGACGATCTATCAGGTATCGGGCGGTGCGGGCGCGAACTTGAATCGGGGCCTACGCCCAGACCTCGCCCCTGGTCTCCTCGAGGAAGTCGTGCAGCGCCTCCCGCCAGGGCCGCAGCGGCGGCACGCCGACCAGGCGGGCGAGCCGGTTGTCCAGCACCGACCAGGGCGGTCGCGGCGCCGGGCGCGGGAACCGCGCGCTGGTGGTGGGCTGCACCCGCTCCGGGTCCTGTCCGGTGCTGGCCAGTATCGCGCGGGCGAGCTCGTACCGGGAGCAGGCCCCACCGCCGCTCAGGTGGTAGGTGCCGTGCTGCCCGGTCCGGACCAGCGCGCGCAGGCCCTCGGCCAGGTCCACCGACAAGGTCGGGCTGCTGGCCTGATCGGCCACCACCTCCAGGACGGGCCGCTCGGCGGCCAGCCGCAGGATCGCCATGACGAAGCCCGGCCCGGCCCTGCCGTACACCCACGAGGTGCGGACCACGTAGTGCCGGCTCCAGAGGTGCCGCAGCGCCTGCTCCCCCGCCAGCTTCGAGCGGCCGTAGGCGCTGACCGGCGCGGTGACGTCATACTCCCCGTAGCCGTCGGGCCGCGTCGCCCGCGCCTGCCCGTCGAAGACGTAGTCGCTCGACAGGTGGACCAGCTCCGCGTCCACCTCGCGGCAGGCCAGCGCCAGGTGGCGTGGCCCCAGGCAGTTGTCGCGGAAGGCGCGGTCCGGATCGGTCTCGCAGCCGTCCACGTCGGTGAAGGCCGCCGCGTTCAGCACCAGGTCGGGCTCGAGCTCGGCGACGGTCGCCGCGACCGCCGGCCAGTTGCCGATGTCCAGCTCGGCGCGGCCCAGCGCGACGACCTCCCTGGCGTCGGCGAAGGCCTGCACCAGGTCGGTGCCGACCATCCCCCGGGAGCCGGTGACCAGGACCCGCACGGCTACGCCCCGGCCGGCCGCGCCGCCGGCGGCGCGCCGTGCCGCACGCGACGGCCATGGTCGAGGGTGCGCAGGGCACCCCGCGGCTTCAGCGGCCGCCACCACGCCTGGTTCGCGCGGTACCAGTCGATCGTCTCGGCGAGCCCCGCCTCGAAGTCGTGCGCCGGCTCCCAGCCGAGCTCGCGCACCTTGGTCGCGTCCAGCGAGTAGCGCCAGTCGTGGCCTGGCCGGTCGGTGACGTACTCGATCATCTCGTCGCCGGCTCCGCAGGCCGCCAGGATGCGCCGGGTCAGGTCCAGGTTCGAGATCTCGTTGCCCGCGGCGACGTTGTAGATCTGCGCGGTGGCGCCGCGCCGCAGCACCAGGTCGATCGCGGCGCAGTGGTCGCGCACGTAGAGCCAGTCGCGGATGTTGCCGCCGCCGCCGTACAGCGGCACCCTCCCGCCGTCGAGCAGGTTGGTCACGAACAGCGGGATGACTTTCTCGGGGAGCTGGTACGGCCCGTAGTTGTTGGTGCAGCGGGTCACCACGATGTCCAGGCTGTGGGTGGTGGCGAAGGCGAGGGCGATCAGCGTGCCGCTGGCCTTGCCCGCCGAGTAGGGCGATGACGGCTCCAGCCGGTCACGCTCCGAGAACGAGCCCTCCGCGATGGTGCCGTACTCCTCATCGGTCCCGACCTGGAGGAAGCGGCTCACCTTGGCGTGCCGCGCCGCCTCGGCCAGCGTGGCCACGCCCAGGGCGTTGGCGCGGATCGCCTCGAGCGGCTCGACGATCGAGCGGTCGACGTGGGTCTCGGCGGCGAAGTTCACCACCACGTCGTGGCCGGGCAGGACCTCGGCCAGCAGCGCCGGGTCGCAGATGTCGCCATGGAGGAAGCGGTGCCGCGGGTTCGTGTCCAGATCGGCGATGCTCTCCAGGTTGCCGGCGTAGGTCAGCTTGTCGAAGTTGGTTACCTCGGCGTCCGGGTCGGCAGCCAGCAGGTGGCGCACGTAGTTGGAGCCGATGAACCCGGCTCCTCCGGTCACGAAGAACCGCATGGTGTCTGTCTCCCGGGCCGTCCCGAAATGGATCTGGCTGAGAGCCTACCAACCGCGGCCCCGGTTCATGCTGGCATCCCCAGGCCGCCCAGGCAGCGGTTCAGAGGTTCCGCAGCCCGTAGAGCACGCGCTCGAGCAGGGCGAGGTCCGGGCGGTCGCCGATCCCGGCCGGGCGGTGCACCATCACCATGCCCTCGTCGGCCATGTCGCCGACCAGCACCCGTGCGACCCCGAGCGGCAGCTCGAGCCGGGCGGAGATCTCCGCGACCGACTGCACGTCACGGCACAGGCGCGCGACCGCGCGCCGCTCGTAGCTGAGATTGGGGTTCAGCTCCCCCCGCGAGGTGGTGGAGACGAGCGCCTCGACCTCCAGGTCATCGTGACGCGGCCGGGCACGGCCCCCGGTGATGGCGTAAGGGCGAACGACTGGGCCCGGCGGCTGCCGGCCGAAGCTCTGGAGATCGTCGCTCATCTCGGTAGCGATGCCTGCAGCTCCGCGCGCAACTGCGGGGTCATCACGTCGCCGGTCCGCGCGACCAGCAGCGCCATCTCGTAGCCGACCAGGCCGACGTCGCACGAGGGCGACGCCAGCACGGCCAGGCACGAGCCGTCGCTGATGGTCATGACGAACATGAAGCCGTTCTCCATCTCCACGACGGTCTGGTTGACGTCGCCGGCGTCCAGCAGCCGGGACGCGCCCCCCGTCAGGCTGGACACGCCGGATGCGACCGCGGAGAGCTGGTCGGCTCGGCCGCGGTCGAGCCGGTCGGAGACCGCGATCAGCAGGCCGTCGGAGGAGACCACAATGGCGTGCGCCACCCCCGGCGTGCCCCGCACGAAGGTATTGACCAGCCAGTTGAGGTTCTGCGCGTCCTTACTGAGCGGGTTCATCGTTGCTCCTTGGCGCCATCGGGCCGAAGCCCGCCGGCTCGTCCGGGCCGCTCCTGCCGGGGACAGGGCCGCCCGGCTGGTACGTGAAGGTGTCCGACCCGGCGGCCATGCGACGCCCGCGCTCGAGGCCGCTCCGATAACTCGACAGCATCGCCCGGATGTCGTCGGGCGAGCGCGATGGCCGGCCGCTGGCCGGCTGCGGCGCCGGCTGCTGATCGGTCCAGGGCTGGGTGGTGATACCGGGCGCGAGGTTGGCGCGCGGCACGCGCCGGGGCAGACCGGTCGAGGTCATCCGCGGCGGGCTCGGTGGAGCCTCGCGTCCCTGCACCGGCGCGGGACCACCGACCGGCTGGCGGGCGGCTCCCTGCGCCGTGGGGCGCACCGGCAGGCCGGACGCCGCCTGCTGTGCCGCGGGTCCGGGTGGCGCCTGCTGCCACGCAGCGGGCGGCCGCTGCGCATCAGGCTGCGGCTGGCGCAGCGGCCGGTTTGGCGGTGCCGGCGGGGCGGGGGGCGCTTCCTGCGCTTGGGCCTGCGCTTGAGCCTGCGCTTGGGCCTGGCCTTGGGCCTGACCCGCCGGCGCCGGCTCGTCGGCGCCGGTGTGCTGCGGTCCGTGCCGGCGTAGCGGCAGGTAGCTCGCGCCGGCACCGCTGTCGAACCAGTCCGATCGCGCCTGCTCGAAGATCGGCAGCCGGTCACCGGCGGGCCGACCTTCGCCCGGCACCTGCCCCGGCACCTGCGCCGGCGCTGGCTGGAGCGGGGGCGGGGGACCTGCCTGCTCGAAGTCGGGGTCCACGGGCAGGGGCCGGGCCGCCTCGGGCGGAGCTGCCGCCGAGGCCGGCGGCACCGGGATGGGCGGGCGGACCGAGGCCGCGGCGGGCGGACCCGACCCTGGCGGAGACGGCGGCGCGGACGTCGTCGCCGCCAGCGGGGCGACCGGGTCCATCGAGGGCATCGCCGGGGGCGTCGGACCAGCCGGCGGCAGCTCCGGGCGGCTGCTGGCGATCACGCTCTCCTGGCCCGCCGACCAGGTGATCAGCGTGCTCGGGACGAGGACCAGCGCGGTGACGCCGCCATACCAGGAGTGGCGCAGCTGCACGCGGATGCTGTAGCGCTGCGCCAGCCGCCCGACCACGAACAGGCCGAGCATGCGCGAGACCGCGAAGTCGACCGCCGGCGGGTTGGCCAGCCGCTCGTTGGCCTCCATCAGCTCGTCGTCGCTCATGCCCAGCCCGCGGTCCTCGATCTCGACCACGTAGCCGGTCGCGGCGGGCTGCCCGGCGACCCGCACGGTGGTCCCCGGCGGCGAGAACGAGGTGGCGTTCTCCAGCAGTTCGGCGAGCAGGTGGATGATGTCCGCCACGGCATGGCCGACCACGCCGACGTCGTCGACGGGCAGCAGCTCGACGCGCTGGTAGTCCTCGACCTCCGCGACGGCGCCGCGCACCACCTGGGGCAAGGGGACCGGCTCGGACCAGCGCCGCGGCGGCTCGGCGCCGGACAGCACGATCAGGTCCTCGGCGTTGCGCCGCATGCGGGTGGCCAGGTGGTCGAGCTTGAAGAGGTTCTCGAGGGCCTCGGGATCGGCCTCGTCGCGCTCCAGCTCGTCGATCAGCTCGAGCTGCCGGTCGACCAGGCGCTGCGAGCGGCGCGCCAGGTTCAGGAACATGCTGCCGATCGACTTGCGCAGCACGGCCTGCTCGGCGGCGACGCTGATCGCCACCTGTTGCACCGAGTTGAACGCCTCGGCCACCCGGCCGATCTCGTCGCGCGAGCGGACCGGCACGCCACGGGACCTGGTCAGCGACTCGATGGTCAGCTCGTCGGCCACCGCGTCGCTGCGCTGCAACCGCTCGACGACGCCTGGCAGCTGCTCCTCGGCCACGTCACGCGCGGCGCGCTCGAGCAGGTACAGCGGCTGGGCCATGGAGCGGGCCAGCAGCAGCGACAGGCCGACCGCCAGCGCCAGGATCACGATCATCGCGATGGTGGTCACGATCGTCTGGCGCACCGCCGTGTTGCGCGCCGAGGTGGCGGCGACCGCCACGTCACCGGCCACCCGCAGCTCGACGTTGTGCAGCCCCTGGATCTTCTGGGACATGACGTTGAGCCAGTCCGTCGGGTTGAGAGCCGGCGGCGCCTCCGGTCCGGCCAGGGCCGCCTGGCGCATCACCTCGGCGAGCGAGGAGGTGGGCGCGCCGCCGACGGTGCGCTCGAAGAAGCTGTCCTGCTCCCGGCTGGCGGTGGACTCGAAGCGCGCCACCGAGGCGTCCTCCTCGCCCACCAGGGTGGCGAACCGCTGGTAGTCACCGGACACGAACTCGTGCTTGAGCAGGGCGGTGAGCAGCACGCCGGTGCTCTGCGACGCGGCCTCTTTGGCACGCGAGATCTCCACCAGCGCGGCGATGTCGGCCTTGACGTTTTCGCTGCCCCGCTCGACCCCGATGTCGGCGATAACCGCCTGGAGGCTCTCCAGCATTTCGCCGTAGAAGTTGACCACCCGCGACACGGGGATGTCCTCGCCGTCCAGCGAGGTCCGCCATGCCTCCAGCTCGCCGACCCGGCGCAGGACGTCGTTCAGGTCGGTGCGGAGCCGCTCGGAGTAGTCGGAGAGGTCGAGCCGCCCCACGTTGCCGCGAAGCGCGGCGACCTCGCGGTCGACCCTGCCGCGGGAGTCGACCATGTCCTGCTGGAAGCTCTTCTGGTTGCTGGCCACGAAGCCGCTGGAGGTGGCGCGCTCCTGCTGCAGCTTGTCGGCGACTTCGGTGAGCCGCACCGCAAGCCCGGTGAGCCGGTTCAGCCGGTCGGCAGCCGCCCTGTTCGAGACGCTCGCGCCCACCTGGAAGGAGGCGAAGACGAGCAGTGCCGCCAGCGGCAACACCAGGATGGCGCCCAGCTTCGACCGGATTTGTAGGTTCCGAAACATGACCGGCTCCTCGGGCTCGCAAATGTGGCCTGGCGGCCGAGCCGCCAAACCACTAACCGCCGCGAAAAAAACATTGATCGTGGAAACGTAGTCGGTTCGCTCCAGCGTCGCAAAGCACGGACAAATGCGCTAAGAAGGTGAATCGTACGTCCACGTCCTTCTCCCCCCGGATGCCTAGCCCTTGCTCGACCACGCGGGCTTGGGGAAGACGATGTCGTCAGAGTTAGCCACCGGCCGCGGCATCACGATCTTGGACGTGCCACCCTGCCACTGCGCCAGGATGAACGCCTGCTGCGGTCCGCCCGCCTGATCCCACGACAGCGGGCCGAGGATCGTCTGCACCCTGTTGTCGTGCAGCCACTCCCCCAGCTTGACCTGGTCCAGCGAGCCCACCGCCTCGACGCCCGCCTGCAGCACCTGGGCGGCGGCGAACGCGTCGGCGGCGTCCTCGGGCGGCACGCCGCCGAACTTGGACTTGTACGCCTGCACGAACTGCT
>Ga0137375_10001740_pt1 | contig 25523 bp, 21 predicted proteins | sample SagtaG_24_FD_104936 | JGI IMG/M metagenome (GOLD analysis project Ga0137375, IMG submission 104936) | Vadose zone soil microbial communities from Sagehorn Ranch, Mendocino, California, USA - Sage1_R_113_16 metaG | ecosystem: Environmental > Terrestrial > Soil > Vadose zone | place: USA... | reverse complement strand
GCCCACAAGGAGCTGAAGGATCGCCAACGGGTGCTGAAGGCGCTCTCGAACCGCATGGCCGAGGAGCGGCAAGACGAACGCATGCGGATCGCGGCATACCTTCACGACGACCTCGCGCAGATGCTCTTCCGCCTCAACCTCCAGGCACAGATGGCGAAGAAACGGCTGACCCAAGGCGACACCACCGCGGTCGGGAAAGATCTCGATGGCATCCTCCAAACGAAGCAGGAAACCTCGGACGCCATCCGCGCCCTGATCAGAGACCTGCATCGATCGCCAATCGGAAGGCGCGGCCTTGCCGAAGCCATCCAAAGCTTCGCCGATGACATGTCGCGTGGCGCTACCACGCAGATCACGGTCGACGTGGTGGAGGTCTCGCTTCCCCCACCGATCCAGCTACTCATCTACCAGATCGCCCGAGAGGCCTCGATGAACGCGCTCAAGCACGCCGAGGCCCACGAGATCCGCATCTCGCTTGGGGAGACAGGCGACGGCGTGGCCCTCACGATCACCGACGATGGGAAGGGGTTCGACACCAGCGCACCGCCTCCCGAGGGTCACTTCGGCTCGGTGATGATGAAGGAGCGGGCGCTGGTGGCAGGTGGTTCCTACGCCATCCAAAGCGAGGTCGGCAAGGGCACGTCCATCACCGCGAGCTTCCCGCGCGTGTGGGTCGAGGAGGGTTCGGAGCTCGAGTCCGCCTCGGACGGGGACACTCCCGATCCCGGGAAGAGACCGGCTTCGGGTCCTCCGATCGGAACAGCGGTTGGACCTCCGCCTCGCAGCGCCGGCGCCGGCGATGCAAACGGCCAGGGTGCTAAGGGGATTGCCCTCGACCCGAATCCGGCCACGGAAGAGCAGCCGACGACGCCCGATCCCCGAGTCGTTCCCGCGTAGCGCCGGGCCGGTGTCGGCCGGCCTGCTCCCTCGCGGCCGCGTGCCGCCCTGGAGGCCCCAGAGTGGCCGCCGCGATGACCCACGTCACCCCCAGGAAGAACAGCACGTCCCCCACGCTCATGACGAGGCGGACGGGCGACCCCAGGGCGATCACGTCCGTCAGCGGCACGAGGACGTCGTCAGGCCTCGCCAAGTGGTGTTTCGCTCCACCGCTCGCCTGGAGCTCCGTCACCGCCGTGCCGTACGAAGGGCCGTAGGCCTCGACAAGAGCGTGCCGGCTCACCGGCATACCGCCGTTCAACGAGATGACCAGGACGTTGAGTGCGAACCCAACCGAGATCAACGCGAACCCTGGCAGCCGGGCGTTCGCGACGACGAAGCCCAGAAGGGCGACGTAGGAGGCGATGAGCAGCCCCACGCCCAGCCAATGGTCCGCCTGCCCCTGGAGCGAAGGGACCGGCGCGAGCTGGAACGCCAGCCCGATCACGGCGAGCGGCCACCACCGCAGACGAATCTCTGCCAGCGAACGAAGGCTCCCTCCAACCGCCAGCCCGGCGAGGCATCCTGCCACGATCGCGCCCGCGATGAGCAGCACAGCTACAGGCTACGTGCTCAGCCCCGACGAAGCGAGGCCCAGATTCTGCCTGAACCCGATTGGCTAGAGTGCCCGGCGTATGCCATCCGATGATGCAAGATCGCGCTGACCATGGCCCGTATGGTGCCCTTTCCCATGCTGCCCACCGTGAGTTCGGCCGAGCGTCGGCTGTACGAAGGGTTCTTGGAGCAGCTCGACGAGCAGTACGTGGTGTACCACAGCGTCGACTGGGTCCTGGCATCCCCGACACCGGGGGGCCCTCCTATCCAAGGTGAGTCCGACTTCTTGATCGCCCATCCGATCGACGGTCTGCTCGTTCTCGAGGTCAAGGGCGGCGATCTCACGTACGACCCGACCACCCGGCGGTGGGCGCAGACGGGGGGGAGCGGGCGGCACTTCCTGGACGAGGATCCCTTCCACCAGGCAAGGGATGAGATGCACTCCCTCATCGAGATCCTCTCGCACCAACCGGGATGGGATCGGTGGCGGCCCTCGTACGGTTACGGGGTCGCCTTCCCGGACGGGATCTACGATCACGACGCCAATCCGGCGGCCCGGGCCGCGTGGGTCATCGACCGGCACGACCTGCCTCGACTTGCCGAGCGCGTCCGTCAGATCATGGGCGAGTGGCGCCACGCCGGCCGCCGGTTCGGGGGGGAAGGCATGGTGGCGCTCCAGGACGCCCTGGGCCTCCGCGTGGAGATCCGTACTCCTCTGAGGCTCCAGTTCGACGAAGAGGACCGCCGGATTGTCGAGCTCACCGACGACCAGTCCTACGTGCTGTCCTTCGTCACCAAGCGGCACCGGGCCGCCATCGTCGGCCCCGCGGGATCCGGCAAGACCATCCTGGCCCTCCAGGTGGCCAAGAGGTTAGCCGCGAGCGGGAACCGCACGTTGCTGACGTGCTTCAACTGGCGGCTCGCCGACTATCTGCGAGAGCAGGCCAAGGAGACGCCCGGGCTGGACGTCTTCCCCTTCCACGGCCTCTGTCGCGACGTCGCGGGGAAAGCGGGCCTGGCCATCCCGCCCGAGCCCAAAGAGGAAGCAGCCGCCAAGCGCTACTACGAAGCAGTCCTCCCAGATCTGCTGAGCCGGGGCGCCGGACGGTTGGGTCCTCGCTACGACGCGATGGTGATCGATGAGGCGCAGGACTTCCGGCCGGACTGGTGGCCGAAGTTGATGGAGCTGCATGCGCATTCCCGGGACGGCTACCTGTTCGTGTTCGCCGACAGCAATCAGAACCTGTACGGGGGCGCGGTCCCCGAAGACATGGTCGACCTCACGCTCCCCCTCCCGGCCAATCTCCGCAACACCAAGCCCATCCACGAATTCGTTTCGGTCTTCTATAAGGAAGCGGAGCCGGCCCAGGGACGAGGACCGGCAGGCCGGCCGGTGGAGATCCTCGACTATCACGACGGCGAGGACCTGGCCCACTTGCTCGGCCTGGTCCTGAAGAACCTCGAACTGGAAGGCGCCTCGCTCGACGACGTCGTCGTGCTGACGCCGTCACGGGCGGCCAAGAGCGAGCTTCGCCGGCGGGGGCGGGCCGACGGCTACGAGCTGACGGGCGAGCCGCTTCTCGGAAAGGTCCTGACCGGCACGATCCACGGCTTCGAGGGGCTGGAGCGATCGGTGGTGATCCTGGCGGAGATCGACGAGCGCCACCGGGAGGACCTCGCCGCATACCTCTACGTGGGCGGCTCGCGAGCCCGGAACCACCTCATCGTCCTGGCGGCGGAGCCCGTGGCCAAGGAGCTCAGACTGCTCGCCGGCGTGGGCAAGGCTTGACCGTACTAACGTAGATGTGGTCGATCGATCTCAAGGAGCGTTCGGATGCCTGACAACATCGTTCACAAGGTCCTCCGGGAGCACCTGATCAGCGGGGAGCTCCGGGCCGGCGAGCCCATCAGCTACCGCATCGACCAGGTCCTCCTCCAGGACGCCACCGGGACGATGGCGTGGATGGAATTCGAACAGCTCGGAGTGGACCGTGTTCAGGTCCCGTTGGTGGTGCAGTACGTCGACCACAACATGATCCAGCTCGACTACAAGAATCCCGAGGACCACTTCTTCCTGCAAGGGATGGCGGCGAAATTCGGTGCGATCTTCTCCCGCCCCGGCAACGGCATCTGCCACTACGTCCACCTCGAGAGGTTCGCGAAGCCATTCGCCACGCTGGTGGGCGCCGATTCCCACACCACCACGGCGGGGGCGCTCGGGAGCTTCGCCCTGGGGATCGGGGGGATGGACGCGGCCGTGGCCATGGCCGGGTTCCCCTTCGAACTGCAGTGTCCCGCCGTGGTACGAGTGGCGCTGGAGAACGAGCTCCCACAATGGGTCAGCGCGAAGGACGTCATCCTCGAGATGCTCCGGCGGCTCACGGTCAAGGGCGGCATCAACAAGGCCTACGCGTTCGACGGGCCGGGAGTGGCCACCCTCAACGCCACCGAGCGCGCCACGATCTGCAACATGATCCTCGAGCTGGGAGCCACCGCGGGGATGTTCCCCGGTGACGACGAATGCCGGACCTTCCTCGAGTACCAGGAGCGTCCTGGAGACTTCCGCGAACTCCTCCCTGACCCGGGTTGCGCCTATGACGAGGAGATGGTCATCGACCTGGCAAAGCTCGAACCTCTGATCGCCCTGCCCTCCAACCCCGACAACGTGGTCCCCGTCCCGAAGGTCGCCGGGACCAAGGTGGCACAGGTGTGTGTGGGGTCGAGCGTGAACTCGAGCTACGAGGATCTGGCCATCCCTGCATTCATCGTGCGGCACGGTGGCGTTCATCCCGACCTGGACATGACGGTCTCACCGGGTTCACGGCAGGTTCTGCGGACCGTGGCGGAGACAGGGCTATTGGAGGACTACATCGTGTCCGGGGCCCGGCTTCTGGAACCAGCCTGCGGGCCGTGCGTGGGCATGGGGCAGGCGCCCCCAGAGAACCAGCCTTCTGTGCGGACCATGAACCGAAACTTCCCCGGCCGCAGCGGCACCTACAACGACAAGGTCTACCTGGCCTCCCCGGCCGTGGCTGGCGCAACCGCGCTCAAGGGTGTCATCACCGATCCACGGGCCCTCGGCTTCGACCCGCCGAAGGTTGAGGTCCCCAGGCCGGTGATCGACGATTACATGCTGATCCAGCCGCCTCCGCGGGAAGAGGCCGCAAAGGTGCGGGTGCTCAGGGGCCGGAACATCCAGCCGCCCCCCATTCCGCCAGAGCTGCCCGAATCACTGTCCGGCAGGGTCCTGATCGTCCTGGGGGACAACATCTCCACGGGTTCGATGTCACCGGACGGAGTGCTGGTGATGCAGGAGCGGTCGAACATTCCGGCCATTGCCGAGTACTGCTTCCGCAAGGAGGATCCCGAGTTCGTGAGCCGGGCCAAGGGCTGGGGGGGCGGGTTCGTCGTGGCCGGGGACAACTACGGGCAGGGATCCTCGCGCGAGCATGCCGCCCTGGCGCCGCTCCAGCTCGGGGTCCGCGCGGTGTTCGCCAAGGCGTTCCACCGGATCCACCGGCGCAACCTGATCAACAACGGCATCGTGCCGGTGCTGGTCGACGACGTCATCCACGGGAAGGCCGCCATCGGCCAGGATTGGGCGCTACCCCGGGTCCGCCAGGAGATCGCCCAAGGCTCCCCGGTCATCACCATCCGCCTGGACGGCGAGGACCAGGCCGGACGGGCCATGTTCACCGACCACGAGCGTCAGATCTTGCTGTCAGGCGGGTTGCTGAGATACCTCAAGTCGAACCGGGACGCGTCGAAGCGATAGAGGGCAGCATCACCCTTGAGGCCGAGCACTAGCCGTCGGCTAGACTGGTTTTCGTATGTCCCAAGCGAAGTCGTCGATCCACGCCATCCGCGCCCCGGCCGACGGGGCGGGGCCGGTGATGATCATCGGTGGAGCCGAGGACAAGCTCAGAGACCGGGTCATCCTGGCCCGGTTCGTGCACCTCGCCGGGGGCTCCGACGCCCACGTCGTGGTCGTGAGCACCGCCTCCAGCCTGGGCGAGGAGGCCACCGACCTGTACCGGGAGCTGTTCGTCCACCTGGGGGCCGGTCGGGTCTCCGGTCTCCGCCCGGTGACTCGCGACGAGGCCAACGACCCAGCTGCCGGCAGCCTGATGGACCAGGCCACCGGCGTCTTCCTCACCGGGGGGAACCAGCTTCGGCTGGCCTCGGTGGTGGGAGGCACGGAGCTCGGGGCCGCCCTCCTCCGGGCCCACGACCGGGGAGCCGTGATCGCCGGCACCTCGGCGGGAGCCAGCGCCGTGAGCACCCACATGATGGCCTTCGGGGCCTCGGGCGCCTCTCCCAAGCACCGCATGGCACAGCTCTCGGCCGGACTGGGCATTTTGATGAATGTCGTGGTCGACCAGCACTTCGAGCAACGAACTCGCCTGGGCCGGCTGCTCTCAGTGGTGGCCCAGTCGCCCTCCCTTATCGGCCTTGGGCTCGACGAGGACACCGCCGCCGTGATCTACGCGGACCAGACCCTCGAGGTGATCGGGCGAGGGGCCGTGGCCATCGTGGACGGATCCGAGATCGTGACCGATTCCTATCAGACGAAGGGCCACCGGCCCATGATGGTCTCCGGGGCGATCCTGCACTCGCTTCCCGCCGGCTACCGTTTCGACCTGTCGACGCGGTCCCTGCTGTCCGGCCCGGCTGAGGCCACCCCGAAGGTGCCTCGGGCGATGGAAACGGCTCGGAAGCGTCTGCACCGTCTGTCGAAGGAGATCGCCTCGGAGAGTGCAGACAGCCTCGTGGTCGACCGCAAAGACCGGAAGGCCCGCGACCAGCTACCGGAGGCTTCGGAGTGAGCGAGTCCCGGACGAGGTCCAGGGACGAACGACACCGCGCCAAGACAGAGTCCGCAGCCGACAAGCCGCCGGCACGCCGCGACCTCAAGATCCTCGAGACCCACCTCTTCCGGGGCCCGAACTACTGGTCCTACGAGCCGGCCATCCGGCTGCTGGTCGATCTCGGATCGCTCGAGCACTGGCCTTCCAACGCGCTGAGGGGCTTCAACGAAGCGCTGATCGAGATGCTCCCCGGCCTCCAGGAGCATTCGTGCTCCCTGGGCCGGCCCGGCGGGTTCATGGAGCGGCTGAAGGACGGGACGTGGTTGGGACACGTGGCCGAGCACGTCGCCCTGGAGCTCCAGCGGGAGACCGGGACGCACATCCCCCGTGGCAAGACCAGGAGCGCGGGGCAGCCGGGACGGTACAACGTCATCTACGGCTACAGGGAGGAGAGCGTCGGCCTGGCCGCCGGGAGACTCGCCGTCCGACTGGTCAATCACCTCGTGCAGGCCGAAGAGGGATTCGACTTCCTGGCCGAGCTGGAGGACCTCATCCGTCTGTCGGAGCGCCGGGCGTTCGGCCCCTCCACGCAAGCGCTCATCGACGAGGCGGCAACCCGCGACATCCCATGGATCCGGTTGAACGACCAGTCCCTGGTGCAACTCGGGCAAGGCAGGTATCAGAAGCGGGTGCGGGCCACCATGACCTCGATGACGGGCGCGCTGGCCGTCGACATCGCGGGCGACAAGAAGCTGACGACGCAGCTCCTCGCGGCTGCCGGCCTCCCCGTCCCTCGGTCCGAAATCGTGCGCTCGGAGGACGAGGCGGCCGGGGCGGCCCGCAGGATCGGCTTCCCCGTCGTCACCAAGCCCATCGACGGGAACCACGGACGAGGGGTCATGCTCGACCTTCGGGATGAGGCCGCCGTCCGGGCCGGCTACCTGACGTCGCTGGCCGAGGCTCGTCGGTCCGCCGTCGTGGTCGAGAGCTACGTCACCGGCAACGACTACCGGATGCTGGTGATCGGCGGCCACATGGCGGCGGTGGCGCAGCGGGTCCCGGCGCACGTGATCGGCGACGGCAAGCACACCGTGCGGCAGCTCGTGGACATCACCAACGCAGACCCTCGCCGAGGCATCGGCCACGAGAAGGTGCTGACCAAGATCAAGGTCGACGAAACAGCGGTGGAACTGGTCCGCAAGCAGGGATTCGAGCTGGACGACGTCCCGCCGAAGGACGCCTTCGTCAAGCTGGCGGCCACGGGGAACATGTCCACCGGAGGGATCTCGATCGACCGGACGTGGGAAGCCCACGAGGAGAACATCGAGATCGCCGAGGAGGCCGGACGGGTCATCGGCCTGGACGTGGCCGGCATCGACTTCCTGACCCCCGACATCTCCAAGCCCGTGCGAGAGACGGGCGGGGCCATCGTCGAGGTCAACGCCGCCCCCGGGTTCCGCATGCACACGCACCCGACGGAAGGCGATCCGCAGTACGTGGCCAAGCCGGTCGTGGACATGCTGTTCCCGCCGGGAACGCCGTCGCGGATCCCGATCATCTCCGTCACCGGTTCGAACGGGAAGACCACCACCGTCCGGATGATCGCCCACATCCTGAAGGGGATGGGCCACAAGGTCGGGATGACCTCGACCGATGGCATCTACATCGACGAGCGGCTGGTGAAGCGCGCCGACGCCAGCGGTCCGAAGTCCGCGCAGATGGTGCTCCAGAACCCCCGGGTGGATCTCGCCGTCTTCGAGGTGGCGCGGGGCGGGATCCTCCGGGAAGGCCTCGGCTACGACCGTAACGACGTGGCCGTCGTCACCAACGTCACCGGCGACCACCTGGGACTGAAGGAAGTCCATTCGATCAAGCAGCTCGCCGCGGTGAAACGGGTCGTGGTGGAGGCCGTGCCCCGCAGCGGCTACGCCGTCCTGAACGCCGACGACGAGCTGGTGGCGGAGATGCGCAAGCAATGCTCGGGATCGGTGATCTTCTTCTCCATGCAGGAGGGCAACGAGCTCGTCGAGCGGTGGGTTCGCCGAGGCGGGAAAGCCCTGGTCCTCCAATCGAGCCCCCGCGGGGAGATGATGGTGATCCGGGAGGGCCGGCGGACCATGCCGATCGGGTGGGTGCACCAGCTCCCCGCTACCTTCGAAGGCCGGGCCCGCATGATGGTGGCGAACGCCCTGGCCGCCGCGGCCGCCGCCCATGCCGCCGGCGCTCACCTCCACGACATCCGAGGCGGTCTCCGGTCCTTCAACACCTCGATCTACCAGGCCCCCGGCCGCCTCAACCTCTTCGACCTCAACGGCGTGAAGGTGCTGATCGATTACGCGCACAACGCCCACGGGCTCGAGACCGTCGGAGACTTCGTGGATCGAATGACGGCCAGCGCCCCGAGCTTCGCGCCCGGCTCGCCCTCCTGGTCCGCGAACCTCAAGGTCGCCGTGGTCGCCACGCCGGGAGACCGCCGCGACGAGGACATGCGGGAGCTGGGCCGGGTGGCCGCCCGTTACTTCGACGAGATCGTCATCCGCGAGGACCGCAATCCTCGAGGCAGGAAGCGTGGCGAGGCGGCGGAGCACATCCTGGAAGGGGTGGAGGAGGCCATGAGGGCCGGCCACCGCGTTGGAAACGTCGAGATCGTCCTGGACGAGATGCAAGCCACCCGCCGGGCCCTGTCCCGGGCTCGGCCCGGGGACCTGGTCGTTCTGTGCGTCGACTATGCCACCGAGGTGTGGAAGGAGCTCGAGGCGCGCAAGCTGCACGCCACGCCCCTGCTGCTCCGGGACCCGGAGGGCAACGGCCAGGTCGAACCCGCCGGCGGCGATCCCGACCTCATCGACTTCGGCGTCGGCCTCTAGGAGAACGTTCCTTCCTCATTCTGTAAGCGCCTCGTAAGGGCACCGTAATCACCGCTCTCTAGCCTGGATCGGGTGGCCCGACGGGCCAAAGAGGAGGAGTCCGATGCGAAAGCTCCTTATGGCCGCCCTGATGGTCGGAGCGCTGGTGGTTGGATTGGCCACCTCGGCGTCTGCCAAGACGACGAAGAGCGTCCTCTACCACGACGGCGGGATCGTCCGAACGGTAGTGAACCCGGCTCCCCTCCCGCACGGCGGCACCGACCCCTTCTATTCGGTGACCAACGGTGCGGAGGGGCAGCTCGGCATCGCCGGCGTGGCACCCGGCGACGGCCCGTACCACGGAGGGGCGTGGGCAGTGAACACCGTGACCTTCAACGAAGGGGTCACGCCGTACCTGCTGACCTCGGACGAGGCGGTGTTCGCAGCGGAGGCCGCCGGTGACGTCACGGTCACCCGAGTCCCCGATGCGGACTTCCGCTGCCCCGTCCAGCCATAACGAAGAGTCCGAAGGAGCAGGAGGTGGGCGCGCCGCAGGCGCGCCCACCTCGCCTTTGTCCCGGTAGCATGGCGGGCCGTCGTGCCTGCCGATCGCGTCATCTCGCCCACCCATGCCCGCCGGCTGGCCCTCACTCGCCAGCGGCTGGCCGGGCCCCGGGCTCGCCCGGACACCGAGGGAATCATGGAGGTTGCCAGGGACCTCGGTTGCTTGCAGCTCGATCCCGTCAACGTGGTCGAGAGGAGCCATCGACTGGTCCTCTGGAGCCGGCTCGGGCAGTACGCCACCGATCAGCTCGAGCGGCTGCGATGGGACGAACGACGGCTGTTCGACTACTGGGCCCACGCCGCCTCGATCGTCCTGACCGAGGACTACCCCATCCACCGTCTCATGATGCGGACCTACCCGAGCAAACGAACCATCTACAGCCGCCGCGCCGCCGACTGGATCAAGGAGAACCAGGGGCTTCGGCGACACGTCGTGTCGGTGCTTCGCCGGCGTGGTCCTCTGCGGATGCGCGATCTCGAAGACCGTTCCGATGCAGGCTGGCGTTCCTCGGGATGGACGAACGAACGCAACGTGAGCCAGATGCTCCACTTCCTGTGGTTCCAGGGGAAGGTGGTGGTGGCCCGGCGAACGGGTGTCGAGCGGTGGTGGGACCTCGCCGGGAATTGGCTTCCCGAATGGACGCCGAAAGACCGGCTGTCCGAGCGGGAGGTGGTTCGGCGAGCGGCCCAGAGGTCCCTCCGCGCTCTTGGCCTCGGCACCGCAAAGCACATCGACCGGCACTTCACCGTGGGCCGGTATCCAGGCCTGCCCCAGGTCCTGGCGGGTCTGGTCCGGGAGGGCCGGATCGAGCGGGCCCGCGTCGAGGAGGACGGGGTGAAATGGCCGGGCGATTGGTTCGTTCACACCGATGACCTGCCTGCCCTGGAGCGACTCGAGAAGGGCGAGTGGGAGCCCCGTACGACGTTGCTGTCCCCGTTCGACAACCTGATCATCGACCGGGCCCGCGCCGAGCGGTTGTTCGGATTCCGGTACCGGATGGAGATCTACGTCCCGAAGTCAAAGAGGCAGTTCGGCCCCTACGCCCTGCCGATCCTTCACGGCGACCGCCTCATCGGGCAGGTGGACACGTCCATGGACCGTCGTCGGGGGCGTCTCCGGCTGAACGCCATCCACGCAACCCCAGACCCTCCGGCAGGTGTCGGGACCACCCGGGCCGCGGCGGGAGCGATCGAGGCCCTCGCCGCCTTCCTGGGCGGAGCGGAGGTCGAGGTGACGGGGCCGGTCCCGGAAAGGTGGCGACGAGCCTTCGGTTAGCCCGAGCGATCGAGCGGAGCCACGCCGAACCCAACCGCGAACCGCTTGCACCAGATGACCGCGCTACTGTACCGAGACAGATCGACCTCGGTTGGAATCGCGTAGTTCTGGTTGCCCTTGTTGCCCTTGAGCTTGCCGAGGTCCACGAATCCCTCACCGTAGCCGCGGGCGTCGTCGCCCGCGGCGACCTCGGACAGGTACACGTGGAGATCGGGGCCATTCGACGTGTCCAGTGCCTCGAACCGCAGGACTCGTGAACCGTCGGCCAGCTCGAGCACAACCGCCCGACCGGACGTCCCGTGCTCCAAGCTTCGGAACTCCCCACTGGCCAGCACGGTGGCCTGCCCGGCGCCTGGCGGCGTCGTTCCCGTCGACGGATCGGCTGGGTTCGCCACGATCCCGCGGGGCGCGGCCTCGTTCACCGTTGTGTTCAGGAAGTACTTCTGCGGCTGGAACCACACCAGCACGAACACGACGGCCGCCACTGCCAGCGCTCCAAGGAGCGCGACCACCCCGCGGTGACGATGGACGAACCGTCGAATCGGTCGCCCCGAACTGGCCGGTGAGTCGTTCGGCGTTCTGTCCCCCTCTGTAACCATCCCACCGCCTCCACTCGCCGGCCCGAGTCCCATGTTAGGTCCAGACTCCCTCCGGAATCCTTTCCGGAGGCTTACGAGAGTCTTACGGGCAGCTCGGGGGCCCGAACCACGGCCCCGATGTCTCGTACGCTTCGATGTATCGATGCGCGCCGAAATTGGCATCATGAACGGCATGCCGCGCCGTTCCTACATCCTGATCGTCGAGGACGACCCGACCGTCTCCGAGGTGGTCGCCCGCTACCTGGAGCGGGAGGGCTTCGAGGTCGACACGGTGGCCGACGGTTACGCCGCCGTGGACCGGGCGAAGGCCCGGCCTCCGGACGCGATGGTCCTCGACCTCATGCTGCCGGGACTGGACGGCCTGGAGGTGTTCCGGCGGCTCCGATCGTTCGCGCCGACCCCAGTGATCATGTTGACCGCCCGGGGGAACGAGGACGATCGGGTGTTGGGCCTGGAGCTCGGAGCGGACGACTACGTGAGCAAACCCTTTTCGCCGCGGGAGCTCACCGCGCGGGTCAAGTCCGTGCTGCGACGAGCGGAAACCCCGGTGGCCGCGAGCGACGCGTCCAAGGTCATCACGGCGGGCGACGTCGCTGTTGACGTAGGGGCGCGAGAGGTTCGCGCCGGGGATCGGCCGATCTCGCTCACGGTTCGGGAATTCGATCTCCTGGTCTTCCTGATGCTGCACCCTCACCAGGTGTTCCGCCGGGAGGAACTCCTCGAACACGTGTGGGGGTACACGTTTGGGGATACCTCGACGGTCACCGTGCACGTTCGCCGCCTTCGGGAGAAGGTCGAGAGAGACCCTTCCACGCCGAGACACATCCAGACGGTGTGGGGCGTGGGATACCGGTTCGAGCCATGAGGGGCCGGACCGCGCTCGCCATCGCCGCGGCCGGAGCCGTGGCCACCACCGCGGCCTCGATCGCATTCCACATGCCCGCCCACGATGCCCTCCGGATGGCGGGGATCGCGGGAGGATCGGCCTTGCTCGCGGGGACGGTCGGTACCGTGGTGCTCCTTGCCCTCCGCCGCCGGGCCATCGGGGCGCAGGTGGTCGCCGTCGCGCTCGTCTCCGTGGGTGCCGTCGGCGCGGGGGCCATGGTCGCGGCCCAGGCGATGTTCATCGTCCGCCACGATCTCGACTCCCTCCTGGTGATCCTGCTGGCATCCGGAACGATCGGAGCGCTGGTGGCCTTCGTGCTGGGCCACCGGGTGAGCACCGCAGGGAGGACCGTAGAGGCGCTGGCCCGGCGGATCGGGGACGGCGTGACCGCGCCGCCGGTGGCCTTGCCCCCCACGGCTGAGTTCGCCGCGCTGGCTCAAGAGCTCGAGCAGATGGGAACGCGGCTCGCCGAGGCGCGGGCCCGCGAGCGCGCCACCGATGCCGCCCGCAGGGAGCTGATCGCGTGGGTGTCCCACGACCTTCGAACTCCCCTGGCGGGGATGCGGGCGATCTCCGAGGCGCTCGAGGACGGCCTGGTGGAGGACGCGGCGACGCTGGCCCGGTATCACCGGACGTTACGCATCGAGACCGATCGACTGGCCCGCCTGGTGGACGAACTCTTCGAGCTCTCCGTCATCAACGCGGGTGCGCTGCGCCTTCGGATGGAGCGGGTCTCGCTCGGGGACCTCGTCTCCGACTCCATCTCCGCGGCCCGGGCCTCGGCTGAGGGCAGGGGCGTCCGGATCGAAGGCCGGTTGAGCGGTCCACCTCCCGAGCTCAAGCTGGCCCCCACTGAGGTGTCCCGCGTTCTGCACAACCTGTTGGACAACGCTATCCGGCACACCCCGGCTGGCGGCTCGGTCTGCGCGGAGACCGGCATCGACGAGGACGCAGCGTACGTGTCCGTGACTGACGAGTGCGGGGGGATCCCCGAGCGGGATCTTCCACGGGTGTTCGACGCGGCCTTCCGCGGCGAGCCGGCCCGTACACCCGAGGAGAACGGGGGCGCTGGCTTGGGTCTCGCCATCGCCCGCGGGATCATCGAGGCCCACCGGGGGCAGATAACCGTCGCCAACGACGGCGCGGGCTGCCGGTTCACCGTCAGGCTGCCGCTGTCACAGCCTGCCTAGCTCTCGTGCTCGACCGCGATCGGAACCGCTTTCGGGCGGAACCTGCGGTAGACGAGTAGGGCGATGCCTGCCGCCGCCAGCCCGATCAGCAGGACGGGCACCATGTAGCCGAATCCAACGACGACGGCGCTCAACACGGCCACGGTTCCGTGAACCGCGGCCCGCCACGACCGCACGAAAGGACTCGCCTTCTTCGCCGATGGAACGGGCCGCTTCTCAGCCATCGACAGGGTGATCGTCGATAGGTCGGTCTGGTCGCCCAGCACGCGGAGCTGCCCGCGGATCTCCTCGATGGCGAGCTGCACGTCCTGGAGGGCGCGCTGCACCTTCAGACTCTCCTCGATGCTCTTGGACCTCGCCATGAGCTTCAGGAGGACGTCCTCCTGGGCCTCCCAGTTGCGAAGCCGAGCCTCGAGGTCGACGAACTGCGCCGTGACGTCCTGGCCCGAGATCTGCTCACCGGTGACATTCCCCAGGCCCTTCAGTTCACCGAGGGCCACCTCGAACTGCGTGGCAAGGATGCGCAGGACGATCGTCCCGGACAAGAACTTCTCGCCGGAAGTCCGAGACGAGGCGACGAAACCGCCGTGCCTGCTGGCGATCAGCGTGACGTCCAGGACGCGCTCCTCGAACTTCCCCTGCTTGATGTCGATGGAGATCGCAGCCGTCTTGATGATCCGGGGCCCGGCCATCGTGAGCTGGAACTCGCCCCCTACAGTGGCGGGCGTGGGGGCCGCGACCGGCCCCTCGACAATCTGACCCCCGACATCGACCGCACCTCGACCCGGGGCGAACGTCCCTGCGGGAGAGGTGGCCTTGCCTCCGGTCCCGCACGCCGTGCCCACCACACCCGCCACGGCCAGGAGAGCCAGGACCCCCAGCACCTTCCAGCGGAACATGGAAACCACCTCCGTCGATCGGTTGTACGTTGGACGGAGGCTTGGTTGGCTCCGTTCCCCGCCGCCCAGCGCTCTCAGCGGACCCGACGAGCCTGCCGGACCAGCTCTCGCACGCGCTCGGGACCGATCCTGGCGGCGTCCCGCTCCTTCATGAGCGCGAAGATCTCCGGCCGCTGGATGAGGGCCGTCACGGCGACGACGTCACCAGGTTTGGAGCGTTCCAGCATCCAGCTAAGGGCGTGCATCTCGTCGGTGAACACCGGGACTTCTCTCGCTCCGCCGTCGATGGCGCCGGCCCTCAGGCGCTCTACCAGGTCCTGGCGGTCCCGCCCCCGCAGGTAGTGCAGGAGCTCGGCGATGGCAACGTGGTCGGCGCCGCGCGCCGCGACATAAGCGATGCTGTGCAGGATCTCGTTCGTCCGGTCGCCGGCCGTGCAGAAGGCCAGCCAGATCCTCCCGCCGGGAGGTCGGAGGCCCCGGCAGATCTCGATCAACCCCGCCATCCCCGCTTCGTTGTGCGCGTAGTCGGCCACCACGACCCGCCCGTCGAGCTCGAACAGGTTGGCCCGGCCCGGGTTCGTCTCGGGATCGAGGACGAACGTGCGCAGCCCTTCCACTACCGCCTCTTCCGGCAGATGCACGCCGAGCGCGGCAGAAGCGGCGGCCATGGCGTTCTGGCTGTAGGGCGTGGAGACACCGGCGAGGGCCAGCGGGACATCCTCGAGAGGAAGGAGGGGATGCGGCCGCATCCCGGGCGTGACGACGGTCAGCCGGCCATCAATGACCGTGGTGGCTCTCCCTCCTTCGGCCACGGCCGAGCGGATGGCGGGATGGTCGGGGTCCATCGAGAACAACCAGGGCCGGCCCCGGATCCCCCGCCGCATGGCCAGCACCCGAGGGTCGTCGGCGTTCAGCACGTCCCATCCGTCGGCCCTGGTGATCTTGGTCACGGCGGCCTTCACCTCGGCGAGCTGGTCCAGCGTGCGGATGCCGTGGAGGTCCAGATGATCGGCAGTCACGTTGGTGACCACTGCCACGTCGTTGTGCAGCGTGCCGATGCCCCGGAGGAGGATCCCTCCTCGAGCGGTCTCCAGGACCGCCAGCTCCAGGCCGGGCTGCGACAGGGCCCGGGCGGCACCCCCGAACCCCGAGTAGTCCCCTTCTTCCACCAGCCGGTCGTTCAGGTACACCCCGTCGGTCGACGAGTACGCCACCGTGAGCCCGGCGGTTCGCCCGAAGTGGGAGAGGGCTCGAACCGTGGTGGTCTTGCCGTTGGTCCCCGTCACCGCGATCACCGGGACGGTCGGGTCCGGGACCGTGGCGGGAGCGCCCGGCTCGACCGATGACAGTCGCCGGACGGCTTCGTCGAGGAGCCGGCCGAACGATCGCCGGGTCGCCAGCACGTCTTCGAGCAGGCTCACGACTTCCCGGCCCAGGGCCTCGGCGGCCCCCCGGCGGCGCCACGGAAAGGCCACGACGACGTGACCGGGCTCCGATCCCAGACGCGACCGGACGGCCAGGTTGGTGCCCGCCTCGTCCGCCAGCGACCTCGTGAAGTGCGCGGCAAGCCGAGACACGAACCGGCGGCGGGCTTCCGTGCCCGGGAGCCCCGGCCGCACCCTCGACCGCCCCTCGGACCCCGGGAGCCCGCTCCTCTCGGCGGCGGACACAACCCGATCCTCGGAAGCTTCGAGCCATCCCGGAAGAGCCACCGTGAGCTTCACCGCCGGCCGCGTGAAATAGAGGTTGGGGCCGTCCAGGACGCGCAACTCGACCAACTCGACTCCGTCCGGAGAGGCCATAGCGGTACCCTAGTTGGTGCCGTGAGTGAGCTACAGGACGTGCTTCGCGCCATCGAAGAGGGATCGGCGAGGGGCGACCGGATGGCGCTCGCCACCATCGTTCAAGTCAGGGGTTCGACCTATCGAAGGGAGGGGGCCCGCCTCCTGATCCCCAAAAACGGCAAACCGGTGGGGACGATCAGCGGCGGCTGCCTGGAGGGGGATGTTCGCGAGGCCGCCCTCCACGTCATGGCCGAAGGCCGGCCTCGGCTCCTGCACTTCGATCTCACGGCCGACGATGAGGTCGTGTGGGGGTGGGGCCTAGGTTGCAACGGGGTGATCGACGTGTTCGTGGAACCGGCCGAGGCCGCCGTTGCAACGGCGGGGGCCATCCGGCAGGCCGTCGATGAGCAGCGCGCGGTCGTGACGATCACCATCGTGGAGTCCCCGGACGGCGCTTCGCTCCGGCCGGGGACGCGCCTGCTCGTGCATCCGGACGGCACGAGCGAGGGGTCTTTCGGCCACCGCGACCTGGATGAGCGGGCGATTGACCAAGCCGTCGGAGCCCTTCGCGAGGTGCGCTCAGGGTTGATCCCGTTGGGTGAGGGCGCTCAAGCGTTCGTCGAGGTCCTGGTGCCGCCGCTTCGGCTGCTCGTGTGCGGGGCGGGCCACGACGCCGTCCCTCTCGTCAGGTTCGCCGCGAGCCTCGGATGGCGGGTCGAGGTCGTCGATGACCGGGAGGGGTTCCTCAAGCCGCACCGGTTCCCGGGGGCCGCCCGCTTCGTCAGAGCCGAACCGATCGACGCCGCGCGGGACGCGGGCGTGGACGACCGGACGTACGCCGTGGTGATGAGCCACAACTTCCTCCGCGACAAGGACTACCTCCGCTCCCTTCTGGGAACGGAGGTGCCGTACATCGGGATGCTGGGGCCCGCGGCCCGGCTGGACCGGGTGCTCGCAGAGCTCCGGCGGGAAGGGTTCGAACCCGACCCGGCGCACCTCGAGGTCGTCCATGGCCCCGCCGGCCTCGACCTGGGAGGGGACGGGCCCGAGGAAGTGGGGTGGGCCATCGTCGGAGAGATCCTCGCCCTGTCGAAAGGACGGGCCGGCGGGTTCCTCAGGGACCGCAGAGGTCCGATCCACGATCGACCCGCGTCGGCCGAGGCGCCCGTGGCGGCCGGGGCGGACTGAGGCGCCGAGAGCTCGGGCTCGGACCGTGATCACCGCGATCATCCTGGCCGCCGGATCCTCTTCCCGGCTCGGTCGGGCCAAACAGCTCCTGGACCTGGGCGGCCGGCCCGTGCTGCAGCACGTCCTCGACGCGGCCGCGATGGCGGGGCTCGACGAGATCGCCGTGGTCGTCGGGCACGCGTCCGAACAGGTCGCGGAGGCGGTGAAGCTCCCGCCGCAGGCTCGGCTCGTGCACAACCCCGACCATGCGAGGGGCCAGTCGACCTCATTGCGGGCGGGGCTGCGGGCGGCAAACCCCTCGTCGGGCGCCGTCGTCGTCCTGCTGGGCGACCAGCCCGGGGTCCGTCCCGACGCCATTGCCGCGGTGGCGGAGGCGTGGCGGGGGGGCCTGGGTCCGGTCGTCCAGGCCTCGTACCAGGGCCGGCCGGCCCACCCCACCTTGCTCGATCGCTCCGTGTGGCCGGAGCTGGAGGGGGCCGCCGGAGACGAGGGAGCTCGAAGCCTCCTGTCCGGCCACCCCGAGTGGGTCCGGCCCGTGGAGGTCGGCGGCCGGCCACCGGACGACATCGACACCGAGCAGGACTACGCGCGCGTCCGGGCCGCCTTCGAACCCTGTAACGAACACCCCGAACAGCCCCGAAGCGGCGGGTCCGACCCTTGACGCGTTGCTCAACCTCCTGTCAGTATTCGCCTGGGCGATCGGGGAAATCACTTGAACGAACAGAGTCTTGAAGCTGCAAACTCATTCCTGCGTGTAGCTGCCGAGACAACGCAGCCTGGCGAGGCACTCAACCAGCCCCCTGCGGAGATTGGTAAGGCGGCAGGATTACCCAATCCGCTTGCTGTGGCGCGAGCCGTCCGGGCGCTTGCCGCTCGGCGACGACTGGAGGTCGAGGACGGCCAGTACCGGTTGCTCGATGCCCGGCCACTGGAACCAGGGGAGCCGGAATCGGTCCCTCGAGCCCCTCGGCGGCGCAAGGCGAGGCGGCGGGGCGGAGCCCGGTCCGAGCCCGCGGGGGATCGCCGGGCCACCTACACCGACCTCGGTCGGGCCGTGCTGGAGCGGGTCATCGAGCTCGGGAGGGAGACGGCGGAGGCCGTGGCGTCCACCGAGCACCTCCGGCGGGAGGTCAAGGAGAACAAGGCCGCCCGGATCGAAGCCGAGCAGCGAGCCTCCCGCCTGTTCGACCGGGTCAAGGAGCTGGAGACCAAGCTCGACATGGCTGAGGTCAACCTCCGTACCGTCCTCGCCGCGGCCCGGGGGCGAGGCGCCACGGCTGGTCCGGCCGACAGCGAGATGGAGGCCGTTCTCCGCATCCTCAAGACGCCGCCCGGGGGTTCGGCCACCACCGGAGGCGACGGCGGGCCGGATGGAGCGCCCGAGGGCGGACCGGAGGAGGCCGCCGGCGAGTGATGCCGGCATCCGGACAACAGGCACCCGATCTTCCGGCCATCCGCAAGCTCGCCGAGGATTGCTACGACTCCTACCTCGCCGATCTTCGCGCGCTGGTGAACCTCGACTGCGGCACCTATATCCCCTCCGGCGTCAATCGGGTCGCCGACCTCATGCAGGAGCGGTTCGCCGCTCGGGGATGGTCGACCGAACGGTTCCCGCACCAGCCACGAGGGGATGAGCCACCCCTGGGCGACGTCCTGGTGGCCACTCGGCGGGGGGCACTCGAGGAGGGCCGAAGGATCCTGCTGGTCGGGCACATGGACACAGTGTTTCCCGAGGGAACGGCCGCTGCGCGGCCGTTCCGGATCGACGGATCCACCGCCTACGGGCCCGGCGTGTCCGACATGAAAGGCGGGTTGCTGGGGGGCCTGTACGCGATGAGCGTGCTCCAAGACGCAGGATTCGCGGCCTTCGGCTCCGTCACCTATGTGTGCAACCCGGACGAGGAGATCGGGTCGCCTTACTCCGGACCCCTCATCCTGGAGCGGGCGAAGGAAGTGGATACCTGCTTCGTACTGGAGGGAGCCCGGGAGAACGGGGACATCGTCTCGGCCCGCAAGGGAGTGATGGACTTTCGGGTTGTCGTTCGGGGTCGAGCCGCCCATGCCGGCGTGGAGCCGGAACGAGGGCGTTCGGCCGCGCTTCAGGCGGCCCACACCATCGTGGCCCTGCACGACCTCAATGGGAAATGGCCAGGGGTCACCGTCAATGTCGGCGTGGTCCAGGGAGGCACTCGGCCGAATGTGGTAGCGGAGAGGTGCGAGCTTCACGTCGACCTTCGGGCGCCCACCCGCGCCTCGTTCGAGGAAGCCGTCGAGGCCCTGCATATGGTCGCCACCTTGCAGATCGTCCCCGACACCGAGGTCGAGGTCACGCCGATGTCGGGGTTCCCTCCCATGGAGAAGACCGAAGCGACGGCCCGCCTGGTGGACCAAGCCAAGGGCGTCGCGGGCCAGCTCGGCTTCGAGGTCCACGACGCGGCAACCGGCGGCGCCTCCGACGCGAATCCGGTGGCCGGATTGGGGATCCCGACCCTCGACGGCCTCGGGCCGATCGGGGGAGCCGATCATTCGCCCGGCGAATGGCTCGACCTGGACAGTGTGGTCCCCCGCATCTCGCTGCTGGCGGGCTTGATCGCTTCCGCGCCCTAGCGGGGCGGCGGCCCCCCACCGGCGCTCAACACCTGAAGAAGAAGATGCCGGGGTGGGTGGTCGCGTAGTAGGGCGACGGATTGGGGTTGGCCGGCGCCCGGAACGACCACACCGGGCTGCTGTACTGGAAATGGACCGTGCGGGCCGAGCCCACGTAATCCCAGCTCTGCACGGTGGCGATCTTCCCGTGTGGCTGGGGCACGACGGTCGATCCCCTGAACGTGAGCCGGGCTCGGGCCGCCCCCCACGTCAGGGGGCCGACGATCCCGTCCGCCGAGAGCCTCCGAGCCCGTTGCCAGCTCTGGGTGGCCGACTTCGTGACCGACCCGAAATACCCGTCGATCCCCGACGAGCCGCACTTGTTGAGGTAGCCGTCCGCCCACAGGATCGATTGCCACGCCCCGACCTGATTGCCGGCCGTCACGCACGGGCTCGCGATGCAGTCGTTGTCCACATTGGTCCACCGGTACCCGGTGATGTTGTGCGCGCTCGCCGGGAGTGGAGTCAGCAGGACGCACAGGACGATGGCCAAGGAGGCCAAACCCGCTGCCCGCGCACGTTGCACCGTCGCGCCGCCCACTGCGGGCGCAATCCTAATGCGGCCTCGAAAAGAAGGGGAAGGCCCTTTTCTCCATCTGGGTTTAAGCTTGGCCCCCTTTTCGCAGTGGAGGGGCGATGCTTCGCGAAGACCCCCCGCCCGACTTCACCCGGGGGCCCACGGAACCAGCAGGTAGGGGTGTGCGTCCTAGACGCGTGGACTCCGCAATCCCGCGGGCTGGCGCCCAGCCGGTGGAGCGCGCGGAAGGAGGCCGGCTCGCCGAGTTGTTCCGACAACACGGCGATGGTGCGGTGCGGCTCGCCTATCTGTTGACGGGAGATCGCTCGTTGGCCGAAGACCTCGTGCAGGACGCCTTCGTGAAGCTGGCCGGGCGCCTGGTGCACCTGCGTGATCCCGGCGCGTTCGACGCCTACCTGCGGCGGACCGTGGTGAACCTGGCGAACTCGTTCTACCGGAGGAAGCGGCTCGAACGGGCCTACCTCAAGCGCGAGGAAGGGGCGGCTCGAGCGGCCGAGGTCCAGATCGACCCGGGCGCGCGGGACGAGCTGTGGGGCGCGATGCGGCGGCTGTCCGAGCGGCAGCGGGCCGCCATCGTCCTCCGCTACTACGAGGACCTATCCGAGCAGCAGGTGGCAGAGATCCTCAACTGCCGTCCGGGGACGGTGAAGTCGCTGGTCTCCCGGGGCCTGGCGACCCTGCGGGGTGAGATCACCGATGCTTGACGTCGAAGACCAGGTCCGCGAGATGCTCCGGCGGCGGGCCGCCGACGTGCCCCCCCGGGTCCACCCTCCGCGCGGGATGCTCCGGCGAGCCTGGCGAAGGATCCTCGTCGCTTTCACCGGAGGCGTCGTGGTCGTGGCCCTGCTGGCGGCTGGCGCCGCGGCCGGAGTTCGGCTCTTGAAACAGCCGAGCGGGGTCGGGTCTCAGGTGGCGGCCCCGGCGTGTCAAGCCGCCGAGCTTCGAGGGGTCGTTCGCCTCCAAGGCAACCAGGGACACGTGGTGGGATCCCTCGAGGTCGTCAACGCCGGCAGCCGGACGTGCTCGCTGCAAGGCCAGCCATCCCTGAGAATCCAGGACCGAAAGGGCACCTGGCTCGGCGTCGACGAGGGGTCGACCGGTCCCTGGTGGACCGTCCAGTCCAGGCCGGAGCCCAAGGGGTGGCCGATCGTGACGCTCCAACCGGGAGGGTCGGCTCGGCTGCACGTCGTGTGGAACAGCTGGTGTGGTTTCGCCCAGCCTTTGGTGTGGCGGATCTGGCTGCGCGAAGCCGGAACTCTCGACCTTCCCGATCCCAAGAGCCAACAGCCGCATTGTGAAGGCATTTCGTCGAAGGTTCAGGTGGGGCCGTTCGAGCCGGTGACGTAAGAGGCTCGGGCGGTTCGCGCGCCCGGTGTAGCGCGCCGGCCCGTTCCCCGGCCGGCACCCCCTCGCTGCGCCGGGCGCCTCCTTCGTATCGAGCTGGGGGCGTGAGCCGCTCAGAATACCGCCCTTCAGGAGTTGCACCCGTACGACGAAGGCCCCACCGGCACCGGCGCCGATACGATGGGGTGGCCTGCGCTCCTGCGAAACGGCCGGTTCGCGGCCAACTCGGCGGCGATCCGAGCCCGCGACCAGGGATCGCCGGTGGGGGCGCCCGGCGACACCCTTCCCTCACTCCGAGAGCGTCCGACCACGATCGATGTGTTCACGGAGAGACCGCTGGTCAGGGTCTCCTCGACCCCGTCGGGCCAGTAGGTCTTCAAGCTCTGGATCGCCGTCGCGTCCCGCAGGCCGAAGTGCACTTCGAAGCCGTTCTGTGCCGAGAAACAGCTGCCCGCGAACAACGTGCGGTGGATCGTCCACGTGTCGCCGCGGTCGTTGCGAACAGTGAGGGCGAATCGAGTCCCCACAGCGTCCTTGCTCACCGTCACCCCATCCCCGACGGCCCGAACCTTGAGCCAGTTCGGAACCGACGGCCTGATGAACTTGAAGAGCCGGTTGGGCTCCCGGACCTCATCCGGTTGGGCGGCTGGACCCCCGTTCGACACCGCGACCTCCAACGAGCCGTCATTGTCGACGTCCACGAACGAGATCCCGTGGGTCCGGTAGGGATATGGGGGGTAGGCGATCCCCTGGCCTTGGGGAGCCGGGAAGTCGATCAGCGCGGTCTGGTCGGAGAAGTGGGGATTGGCGCCGAACGCCGAGTCGGCCTCGAAGTACTGGTCGTATTGGCCGTATGGAGGCCCCCCATTCCCGACATAGATATCGGGCGTGCCGTCTCCGGTGACATCGCCGATTTGGCAACCCATGACTCCCTGGTCGTCCTGGAAGTCGGCGTTCAGGCCGGCGGCCTGGGCCACGTTGACGAAACCCGTACCCCCCAGGTTCAGGAACAGGGCGTGCCCCGCAGGGTAGGGACTGCTCGGCTCGGGATCAGAACCTCGCATCGTGACCAGAAGGTCCTCCCAGCCGTCGTTGTTGAGGTCGGCGGCGGCGCTGCCGAACGACGCCCGGGGATAGGCGAGGTCCTCTCCCGGTGGTGAGAATTGAGTGGTAACGTCCTCGAAAGTCGTCGCGCCGTCTTCCACCAGCCGATTTCGCCAGAGCACGTTCGCTTCCTTGATGTTGTTCTCGTACAGGTCGAAGTCACCGTCGTTGTCAAAGTCGAAGAACGTCGAGTGCTGGGTTGGCCGGCGCGTGACCCCCAGCCCGACCTCGTTGGTAACATCGGTGAATGTCCCGTCCCCGTTGTTCCGCCAGAGGATGTTGCGCCCCTTGAGGTCGGCGGGGACGCCCTCCCAGGGGGCAACGTTCACGAACAGGTCGCCATAGCCGTTCCGATCGAAATCGACCACGACCGCGTTCCGGTGGGCATCCTCGACGGGTCTGGTCTCACCCCTCGGGATGGCACCTGCAACGCCGGCCAGGTCGGTCACATCCGTGAAACGGAGCCTTCCGGTCTCCATCCATTGGTTCCGGAAGAGATGGTTGAATCCCTTGCCCTCATTGCCGCCGCCCGTGACGAAGATGTCGTAGTCCCCGTCGTTGTCGTAATCGAAGGCCACCGCACCCCACGCCAGCTCACCCCTGAGGAGGGTCTGTACCGGCTCGAACCGGGGCTCACCGGAGATGGTCACATTGCGCAAGACGAAGGACTCGTCCCCTGGGTTCCCCATGTAGAAGTCGATCCGTCCGTCGAGATCGAAGTCCGCCGCGATGGTCGCCCGGCCCCGCTTGAAATGCCCGAAGAAACGATCCTGGAATCCGGACTTCAATCCGAGATCGAGGACCTGCACGGCGTCAGCCGCAACCTTTCCCGGACCTGCAGAGGCAGCCAGTGCGGGCACGCCTACCCAGACAGCGAGCAGCGCAACCAAACTCGTCATCACGCACAGAATCTGGCCCAGGGGACGTGAACGCTGCCAATCATGGGGCCAGATCATGAATCACCCGTCCCCCATGCTTACGCGCGCCAGGATCCAACCGATAGGCCGATCATAGGCTCGCATGTCTCCGGCCTCTGATCGACCTCCAGGGGGACTGGCTGGACCTTTCGTAGAGTGGTCTGCCATGGGAGCGCCGGCGAAGGACGCGGGGCTGTTCGGTCCCGGCTCGGCATCGTGGCAGGTCAACCGGGAGACCACGGTGCTGTTCGGAGGGGCCCGTGCCCTGCTGATGCAGGCGGCCCACCCGCTGGTCCTGGCCGGAGCCCGCCAGACCGGCTTCTACGAGCGAGACCCCTGGAAGCGGCTGGAACGGACGCTCCAGCTCACCTACAAGATCACGTTCGGGACGCGGGGCGAGGCGCTGGAGGCCGTCCGGAGGATCAACCTGGTGCACGAGAACGTCCACGGGGTCGACGAGGTCACCGGACTCCCGTACGACGCCCGCGACCCCGACCTCCTGCTCTGGGTTCACGCGTGCCTGGTGGACTCGCAGCTCCTGTTCGAGCGCCTCACCGTCGGGAAGCTCGATGACGCCGCCCGCGAGCGCTATCACCAGGAGCAGATGGTGGGCGTCGAGCTGCTTGGCCTGGACCGATCGCTGATCCCCGCGACGGTTGCCGACCTCCGCCGCTACATCGACGGCGTGGTGTCGAGCGGCACGCTCAGGGTGACGCAGGACACGATGCGGGTTGGGGACCTGATCCGGCACCCACCTGCCGATGTCCCCTGGCGGCCCGTGCTTAGGCTGGTGTCGCGGTGGGCGTTCGCCACGCTGCCCGGGCCCCTGCGAACCCAATACGGGGTGCGATGGAACGCAGCCAAGCAACTCCCGCTGCGAACGAGCCTCGCCGCGCTCAAGATAATCAGGCCGTTGTTGCCGCCGGCCATCCGGGAGATCTTTCCGGCGCGGGTGGCGATCGAACGAACGAGGCCGACATGACGCGCAGAGCAGCGACCACGCCACCCGATCCCGTCCCCGACCTGGACTGGGATCCGGCCCGGGCCCGACGCTTCGGCGAGCGGGCCGTCGAGCTGTGGGGGGAGTTCCTGAAGCGCCTCTCCTCTCTCCCAGTAGCCGGGCCGTGGACCGCCGAGGAAGTCGCGGCGGGTGTGCGCCGGCCGGTCCCCGAGGACGGGCTGTCCGACGACGAGCTCTTCGAGTACCTCCGGTCGCTGGCCTTCGACTGGTCGATGTATCCGGGGCACCCTCGGTTCATGGCCTACATCACTGGTTCCGGGACGGTCCCTGGTGCGCCCGCCGACCTCCTCGCGGCCGGACTGAACATGAACCTCGGCGGGTGGCGTCTGTCTCCGTCGGGCACCGAGGTCGAGCTGATCCTCGTCCGGTGGTTCGCCGACCAGTTCGGGCTTCCCGCGTCGGCCGGCGGACTGCTGGTCTCG
>Ga0137375_10001738_pt1 | contig 25529 bp, 28 predicted proteins | sample SagtaG_24_FD_104936 | JGI IMG/M metagenome (GOLD analysis project Ga0137375, IMG submission 104936) | Vadose zone soil microbial communities from Sagehorn Ranch, Mendocino, California, USA - Sage1_R_113_16 metaG | ecosystem: Environmental > Terrestrial > Soil > Vadose zone | place: USA... | reverse complement strand
TGCGGGATTGGGACTTCACCACGCGACAGGCGAGTCGCACGCTCGCCGAGGCGGTGCTCTCGGATCGGGTCGTGGGCGAAGTGACGCGGGCCCTCCTCGCGAAGCTCCGCGCCGCGCGCCGGGTCCCCGCTCGTCTCCTGGGCGTCTCGCTCTCGGGGCTTGTGCGGGAGGACGGCGAGCGGCAGCTGTCCTTGCTGCCGGAGGGGGGCGGGGGAGGCGGGGGGGGCGGGGGGGGGCGCCTCGAAACGGAGCGCGACCGGACGATCGCGCGCGTGCTGGACGACGTGCGGGAGCGGTTCGGACCGGAGGCGTTACGTCGCGGCTCGGCTGGGTAGCGTTCAGTGCGGGCGTCCTGGCGCTGGCGGCGCTCGCTCTCTGGCTCGCGCGCCGCACGCTGCGCCGGACCGCCATCCGCGCCCTCCACGACTTTCGCACCCGTCTCGCCCGCTACAAGCTGCAGGAGCGCCGGCTCGCCAAGGCCGCCCTCGCCGACGACCCCGTCATCACCGCCGCGGTGCGGGACCACGTGGCCACCCACACGCTTCCCGAGGCCGCCGTGCGCCGCCGCGTGAACGCCTATCTGGATGAGATGATCCCGCATTTCAACGTCCTCTCGTACTACAAGCTGGGCTACAACCTCGCCAAGATCTTCGTCAATCTGTTGTACAAGGTGAGTGTCGATTACCAGGACGAGGCGGCGCTGACGCGGATCCCCCGCCACGACGTCGTGGTCTACCTGATGAACCATCGCTCCAACGCCGACTACATCGTGGTCGCGTACGTGCTCGCGCACGGGGTGCATGTGAGCTACGCGGTTGGAGAATGGGCCCGCGCCTGGCCGCTCGAGTACGTGTTCAAATCGTTCGGTGCCTATTTCATCCGGCGGCGCTTCCGCGAGCCCCTGTATCACGCCGTGCTGGAGCGCTACGTCCAGCTCATCACCAGGAACGGCGTCACCCAGGGGATCTTCCCGGAGGGCGGGCTCACGCGCGACGGGCGGCTGCGGCCGCCCAAGCTCGGCCTGCTCGACTACATTTGCCGCACGCTGCTCGACCCAGCCTTCACGCGCGACATCTGGTTCGTCCCCGTCGCCATCAACTACGACCGCGTGCTCGAAGACCGCGTGCTGATCCGCGAGCTCCTCGCCGAGCGCGACCGGCCGGGCGGAGGGCGACTGGCTCAGCTCGCCACGGTCGCCTCCTACCTCGCGAGCAACACGGCACGCCTCCTCACGGGGCGGCTCAAGCGCTACGGCCGCGCCGCGGTGAACTTCGGCACCCCGTTGTCCCTGCGCGGCTGGCTGCGCACCGCGCCGGAGGGGGTGCTCGCCTGGCCCAAGGAGCACCGCTTGCCCGAGCTCGAGCGGCTGGCGCGCGAAGTGCTGCAGCGCATCGGCGCCGTTCTCCCGGTGACCCCAGTGCCGCTCGCGGCGGCGGCGCTGTTGTCCTTCAATCAGACCGTGGTGCCGCGCGGCGCGGTGCTGGAGCGGATGGACGAGCTGCGCGACCGGCTCCACGACGTGAACGGCAAGGTGGTGCGGGGCGATGCCCGCATCGGCGACGTCTGGGACCGCGCCTGGCGGATGCTGCGGATGCGGCGCCTGGTCGTGGCCGAAGGTGACTCGCTGGTCGTCCTGCCGCGCGGCCGCCCGCTGCTCGAGTACTACGCCAATTCCATCGCGCACCTCGTGCCGATCCGGGGGCCACGGCCCCCCTTTCACAAGGCGCACGAAGTGGACGGCACTTTGCCCCGGCTACGCCCCAGCTGATGCCCTACCGGCTGCTGCCGCACACGGCCGACATCGCGGTCGAGCTGCGCGCGCCCGACGAGGCGGGCCTGCGCGAGGCCGGGGTCGAGGTCCTGCGGGAGCTCCTGGTGGGGAGCAGCCCGGTCCGCGCCCTCGCCGAACGGCCGATCGAGCCGCGCGGCGCCGACGCCACGGAGCGCCTGGTGCACTTCCTGGGCGACGTGCTCTACGTCTACGACACCGAGCGGTTCGTGCCCGCCCGGGCGGGCACGGCCGGTGTGCTGGGCGAGCCGCTCGACCCCGCGCGGCACGCTGCGGTCCGCGAGGTGAAGGCCGTGACGCACCACGGCGCAGAGGTGCAGACGCGGCCCGACGGACTGGTCGTGACGATCATCTTCGATGTCTGACCCATGACCCTCGAGCGCATCGACGCCTACCGCTGGCGCGTCCCGCAACAAGGCGGGATGCGCACATGGGGCCTCATCTTCGCCGACGCAGAGCTGATGCGGGACCTCGAGGGCGACCAGGCCGTCGATCAGGTCGCCAACGTGGCACACCTCCCGGGGATCGTGGGACCGGCGATCGCCATGCCCGACATCCACTGGGGCTACGGCTTCCCCATCGGCGGCGTGGCCGCGTTCGACGAAGACGAGGGCGTGATCTCTCCCGGCGGCGTCGGCTACGACATCAACTGCGGCGTGCGGCTGCTCGCGACGCCGCTCGGCATCCAGGAGGTCCGGCCCCGGCTCGCGGCGCTGATGGACGCGCTGTATGCCACGATTCCCTCGGGCGTGGGCGCGTCCCGCTCCGACCTGCGGCTGGGACGGCGCGACCTCGAGCACGTGCTGCGGGACGGCGCCGGCTGGGCCGTCGCGCAAGGCTACGGTACCGAGGCGGACCTCGAGGCGATCGAGGCGAACGGCGCGTTGGCGGGCGCCGACCCCGCGCGCGTGTCGGAGCGCGCCAAGGAGCGCGGCAAGAATCAGCTCGGCACGGTGGGGAGCGGCAATCATTTCGTGGAGGTGGGGTACGTCGCGCAGCGCTTCGACGACGCCGCGGCCGACCGCCTAGGCCTCGCGGCCGGGACCGTGACGATCTTCATCCACTCGGGCTCGCGCGGCCTGGGCTACCAGGTGTGCGACGACTCGCTCGACGCGATGCTGAAAGCCTCGGCCAAGTACGGCATCGCGCTTCCCGACAAACAGCTGTGCTGCGCCCCGATTCACTCCCCGGAGGCGACGACGTACTGGGCCGCCATGAACGCCGCGGCGAACTACGCGTTCGCCAACCGCCAGCTGATGGCGCACTACGCGCGCCGGGCGGTGGCCAGGGTGTTTGGCGAGGACGCCGCCGCCCGCACACGCCTGGTGTACGACGTGTGCCATAACATCGCGAAGCGCGAGACCCACGAGGTCGGCGGACGCTCACGGCGCCTGTGCGTGCACCGCAAGGGCGCCACCCGCGCCTTCCCGCCCGGCCACCCCGAGCTGGCGCCGCAGTTTCGCGACCTCGGCCAACCGGTGCTGATTCCCGGCGACATGGGGCGGTACTCCTACGTACTGCTCGGGACGGCGGGCGCCTTTCAGGAGACCTTCGGCTCGACCTGCCACGGCGCTGGCCGGCGCATGAGCCGCCACAAGGCCAAGGCCCTGGCCCGTCCCCGCAACATCCCGCAGGAGCTCGAGCGGCAGGGAATCCTGATCCGCGCGGCGACCCGCGCCACGGTTGACGAAGAGATGCCGGAGGCGTACAAGGATGTGGCGCGGGTCGTAGACGTGGTGCACGCGGCCGGCATCGGCAGAAAAGTCGCGCAGTTGAAGCCCGTCGGCGTGGTGAAGGGCTGACGGGCGGACGGGCGGACGGGCGGTCGACCAAACTGGGGGGCACTGATGAGCGTGTGCGGAGTTCTGCTGATCGCGCTGGGACTGCAACAGCAGCCGGCCGATCTCGTCGTCTTGAACGCGCGCGTCTACACAGCGGACGTCAATCGGCCCGTGGCCGAAGCGTTCGCGGTACGGGGCGGGCGGATCGCGTTCGTGGGGAGCACGCGCGGCGCACTGGCGCTCGCGGGGCCGCGCACGGAGCGGCTTGACCTGGCCGGCCGGACTGTGTTTCCGGGGATGGTGGACGCCCATGCCCATCTCTTGGGGCTCGGGCAGGCGCTCCGCACGGTGGACCTCGTGGGGACGCGCTCGTACGAGGAAGTCGTCCGGCGCGTGGCCGAACGCGCCAACACCGCCCGTCCCGGGGAATGGATTCGGGGCCGCGGCTGGGACCAGAACGACTGGGCCGACACGCGTTTCCCGACCCACGAGGCGCTGTCGCGCGCCGTGCCCAACAACCCCGTGTACCTGACCCGGGTGGACGGGCATGCCGCGCTGGTGAATGCCAAGGCCCTCGAGCTCGCCGGCGTGACCCGGGCCACGCCCGACCCGACCGGCGGCCGTTTCATCCGTGACTCGGGCGGCACTCCCACGGGCGTGTTGATCGACGGGGCACAGAGCGTCCTAGGCCGGGTGATTCCACCGCCGCCCACCGTCGAGCTGCGGGAGCAAACGCTCGCCGCGATCGCCGAGCTGAACCGCTGGGGGTTGACGGGAATCCACGACGCGGGCGTGGGGCCCGAAGGGATCGCCGTGTACGAGGCGCTGGCGCGCGAGGGGAGGTATGCGCTGCGCAACTACGTGATGATCCGTTCGAACGACTCCGTGCTCGACGCGTTCATGCGGCGCGGCCCGCAGCTCGCTCTGTACGACGGGCGGCTCTGGATCCGGGCGATCAAGCTGACCGCCGACGGCGCCCTGGGGAGCCGGGGCGCCGCGCTGCTCGAACCCTACGCCGACGACCCCGGCAACACGGGACTCATCACCACGCCGCCCGAGCGCATCAAGAGCGTCGCGGTGCGGGCCCTCAAGGCCGGCTTCCAGCTCAATGTGCACGCGATCGGCGACCGGGCCAACCGGATGGTCCTCGACCAGTTCGAGGCGGCCCTCAAGGAGGTGCCCGTCGCCGACCACCGGTTCCGCATCGAGCACGCCCAGATCCTGCATCACGACGACATCCCGCGCTTCGCCGAGCTCGACGTGATTCCCTCGATGCAGGGGAGTCACCAAACGAGCGACATGTATTGGGTGCCGACGCGCCTCGGCTGGTCGCGGTCGGAGGGCGCGTACGCGTGGCGCTCGCTCCTCAACACGGGGGTCGTGATCCCGAACGGGTCGGACCTTCCGGTCGAATCGGCGAACCCCCTGCTGTCGTTCCATGCGTTCGTGACGCGTCAGGATGCCGACGGCTACCCGGCTGGGGGGTGGTTTCCGGCCCAGCGCACCACGCGGGAGGAGGCACTCCTTTCGATGACGCTGTGGCCCGCCTACGCCGCATTCATGGAGCACGAGAGCGGCACGCTGACGGCGGGCAAATACGCCGACTTTGTGGTGCTCGATCAGGACATCATGACCGTCGCGCCCGAGGACATACTCGGCACGCACGTGGTGATGACGGTGCTGGGAGGCAAGACGGTCTATCGCAGGTGAGAAAACACGAAGCCCCCGGGTCGGCACACTAGGCCGCCCGGGGGCTCCGACACATCGGCTACCCGGAGTCGGGGGCTTTCGCCCTCCGTTCTTCTCTCTGCCGCCGCCGGTAGACTGTTGCGTCGCTCGGTAGGGCGGTCAGAGGCTCCGGCTTCCATCCCCAAGCAGCCCCGTCGGGCTGCCTGGTTCGCCAATGTGGGTGCTACGGGTCAGATCGGGTCGCGGACCGACCTTCCGCACTGCACGTCGAGGCACCATTTCGACGTGGCTGGAGCACGCGACTGGCCCCAACTGTCCGACCCGGAGAGCTGCTCCCGGATCAACGAGCGCCTGAGCCCTTGTTTGCGTCGGCGCTCTCCCCGGAAATCCCGTTCGGACCCGTCTTGAAGGCGTTGTCGAGACACCTGGTCCCGACCCTTCCCTCCAAGCCGCGTGGGATCAATATAGGGCCCCCGCAAAAGGGCGCAAGTGCCGATGTTTCTTCGGGTTAGGTCACGTCGATGTGCACGGCGTGTGGAGGGCAACGCTCGACGCCATCACTCCTTCCACCGCCCGTCCACACGATGTGGAGTTGTGAATCCACACGGTGCACGTTCCCACATCACTGGCGCGGGCGCGGCAACGGCTTCCCGTAGGCTGCGGCCGCCCCTGTGTAGCGCCGCACCGCCGCGTCGAGCCTCCGCAGCCGGGCAGGTGCCGAGGCGCGGACGCTATCAGCGCGCTGCGCCCACGCGCCGGAGGTGTCGTACTCGTGGCGGCATTCCGCCAGCGCGGTCCGCAGCGCACGGGTCTCGCGCCGCAGCGCCGCTGCCGGCGGCGCGCCTCCGGGGTAGGAAGCGGTGAGCACCGAGTCGAGATGCCCCGCGGCGCGGTCCGCGGCGCCGCAGCTGGCGTACAGCCGTTGCGCCCGGGTGTGGAGTACCACGCCGGACGCGCCGCCGAGATCGGTGCGGAAGTTGTACGCCGCGCCGCGCAGTCGGTCGAGCGAATCCTGGACCTCCTGCAGCGCCATCACCACCTGGGCGCGCGTCGCGCTGTCGGGGGCCCGTTGGGGGATCGGGATGGTGGTCCACAGCTCGAGGAGCAGGGCAACCATCGTCAGCCGTCGATGGCGACTTCGCAGTACGTGAAGGGAGCGTCGACCGGCGGGGGGACGAAGAGGAAGCCGGCGCCGCCGGTGGCGAACCAGCCGGCGAGGAGCTGTGTGGAGGGGCTCGCGACGGGCTCGGCGAACAAGACCTGGGTCCAGCGGCGGATGTGGCGCAGCTCGGGAGCCCGGCGAGACAGCATGGAGAGAACCGCGCCCATGCCCTGCGTCGCGCGGAGGAAGTGGGCGATGGCGTGCACGCGCTGAGCGAAGATGTAGGCGCGCACGCCCGGCTCATCGTACAGCAGGGTGCCTTCGTAGGGGTCGGCGGGCGGCGCATCCATGCGGGGGCCGAAGTAGACGTAGACACGCTGGTCGCCGTTCTTGCGCTCGACCACGGCGGCGGCCGAGTCGGGGCTGAGCCGGGCGGCGTGGACCAGGTCGTCGGGCACGACGATCCCGACGGCGGAGGTCCACTCGAGGGCGCCGAGCGCCTGGTCGAGCGGGCACCCCACGGCGTCGTCGAAGGCGACGAGCCGCGGCGCCTCACCGGCCTGCTGGAAGACGTGCGCCAGCGCGTCGGCCCGGTCCTCGAAGGTGCGCACCACCCGTGAGGTTGCGGGAACGGTCATTGTGGGATTATAACCCCTGGGCTGAGTCAACTGTTAGAGGAGTTCAGATGCTCGCAGTCGTGATCATCGCGCTGGCGGCCACCGCCGCGCCGCTCGCCGCCCAGGACTCGACCAGTCGGGTGGACGCTGCGCCTGCCCCTCCTGTGCCCGCCCCGCCCACCGCGGAGCAGGTCCGCTACACGCAGGGGCTGCGCACCGTGGCCCGCGGCGTGGCGCAGTTGCGGGACGGGGTCGACCGCGTGATGCGCACCCAGCAGGGGCGTGACACAGTGCAGCAACGGCGGGCGGCGCAGCGCATGGGGGGGCTGTGTACGACCGCGCGGAGCTTCATCTCGAGCGGCAGGCCCAGAATGCTACCGACCGCCTACACCGACTCGATGCGGTTCGTGGCGCAGAGGCTGGTCGTGCGCATCGACTCGATCCTCAAGTGGTTGCCGACGTGCGAAACGACGGCGCGGAAAGCGCCGACGGTGGTGGCGGCCGACCTCACGAAGAGGCTGCTGGCCTACGACCAGGCGCTCCTGGCGTTTCGAACGGCCACCGCGGCGCCGAAGATAGACAGTATTAAGCCACCAAGCTGATAGCAAGACGCTAAGACGATAAGACGACAAGTTGTTAACAGACGACAGTAGAAAGACCACTCGTCGTCTTGTCGTCTTAGCGTCTCAACTAGGGCACGGTTTGCTGCCTTGGCTCCAGTCTAAGGATCCAGAGCCCCGTATTGATATCCGGCACAAAGATATTCCCGTCGCGCACGACCGCTCCCCAGGCGAACGGCGCGCGTGGCCGGTGGCCGAGGGAGTCGGCCGTGAGGATCCAGCTGATCTCCCGCCCCTGGCGCAACAGGTCGCCCTTCAGCTCTCCCGACACGTCGAGCACGCGAGCGCCGCCCTGGTAGTTCCCTAGGTACAAGGTGTCGCCCACCACCCACACGTTGTGCACGCCGCCGTCGGTCGGCTCGTACCACGCGACTGCTTTGGGGTGCGCGAGGTCCGACACGTCCACCACGTGCATGCGGCCGAACGTGAGATTGTTGCCGTCGGCGAGTCCCTTGTACGGCCGCGCGGCGTACACCTCGTCGCCCACGAACACGTACTTCCCCTGGCGCCACGCAGTATGGGTGCCGCGCACGAAGCCCGGCCCCCACAACTGCTCGACGCGGGCGTAGACGGCGTTCAAGTCGTACTTGAGCTGCGACACGAGCCGGGGATTGGTCGGGCTGCCCCCCTTCATTCCATTCCCGACGTCGAGGACGATGAGCCCGTCGTTCCAGTAGGCGAGGTACGCGAGCCCATCCACCACCATCACGTCGTGGAGGTAGCGCCCCGCTTCGGTCTGCTCCGCCTGCCAGCGGGCGACCTCCTTGGGGTGCGCGGGATCGCGGAAGTCGATCACGCGCAGCGAGCCCGTGGCGTCGTCGGTGATGTAGGCATGCCCTTGGTACACGTACGAGCTGTGCACGCCGCCCGACACGGTCTCGGTGTACTCGGACACGACCTTGGGGTGGCAGGGGTCGCTCGCATCGAAGACGACGATCCCGTTCTTGCGGTTCGACGCGCCTTCGCGCGAGAAGACGCCGAGCTTACCATCCTCGGTCGTCATCACGTCGTTGACGATGCGTGCGTCCGTCACCATGGAGTCGACGATCCTGGGATGCGTGACGTCGGTGATGTCGATCGAGTAAACGCGGTCGGCGATAGTCGACAGATAGGCGCACGTCCCCGACGGGTGCACCCACACCTCCGCGGCGCTCATCGCGATCGGCACGCGCCCGCGCACCTCGATCCCCCGCCCCACCCGGCGCGCCGTGGCCCGGACCACGGCGTCCGCCGTGCGGCCGCCGACCGTCGCCGTCACGGTGTAGGTCCCGGGCAGCTCGGCGACGAACGCTCCCGCCGGATCGATCTCCGCGATCCCCGACCCGGCGGCGACCGACCACGCCACCGCTATGTCCCCGAGCGAGCGACCGGCCGCGGTGCGGGGGGTCGCGCTGAATTGGACGACGTCTCCCGTGCGCACCGCCGGGGCCGCGGGCTCCACCACGAGCCGTGCGACGGTGTTCGGGAGCACCTGCACGGGCAGTGTTTCGGTCGCGGGGCCCGCCGTCGCGGTGATCGTGGCGCGGCCCGGCGCGACCGCCCTGACGCGCCCGTCGCTGCTGACCGCCGCGACCCGCGGGTTGCTCGACGTGAAAGCGACCGCGTCCGAGCGCCGGTCGCCGTGTTTCGAGAACGGCGTCGCGACGAGCGTCAGCCGCGAGCCGGCCACGAGGCGGGTGGGCCGGAACTCGAACGCGATGCTCGCCGGCGGCTCGGGGAGCACGTGCACGAGCGCCTCGCCGAAGACCTGGCTGCCCGGTTGCCCGCGGATGAATCCGACCGCGGTGACCCGCGCGTACCCCTGGTAACCACCGGTAAACACCCCGACGGAATCCACGCGGCCCTCGAAGCCGCCCACGTACCAGACGATCTCCGCCCTCGGGACAACCTGCCCAGCGGCGTCGAGCGCGCGGGCGCGGAATTGCAGCGTCCCGCCCACCTGGACTTCCCCTCCGCTCGGCTGGACTTCGACCTTCGCAATGGGCGATGGCGGCGGGGTCCCTGGCTGCTGGACGGCGAGCAAAGACATCAGAATGTGCACGACCATGCGGATCCTCTCTGAACGGGCGGTTTGAAGGGGGTGAGGTTATCCCGTGACAGCGGCAAGAGGAAGTGGTGGACGCGCTGGTTCTGTGGTGTCGTAATAATGTCGGGATGCTGAATTCGTTGCGCTAATTGACAGCGCTACGGGAGTTCCCTACTATTGGCCCCGGTTCAAGCAATACGTGGCACCGTCAAACCGGCTGTCTGCGCTCCGCGAGGACCATGTGCCTCGCGGTTTTTGTTTGGACCCGTCCCAGCGTCGCGGTGACCTGGGCCGCACCAGTCCGGGGCGCCGCCCCCATGAGTACAGAGGTTTGACGAGTATGGCTAAGGGTAAGGTGAAGTGGTTCAACGACGCGAAGGGCTTTGGCTTTATCGCGCAGGAGTCGGGTCCAGACGTGTTCGTCCACTTCACGGCGATCCAGGCCGAGGGCTTCCGCAGCCTCGCAGAAGGCGACAGCGTGGAGTTCGATGTCGCTCAGGGTCCCAAGGGTCTGCAGGCGCAGAACGTCCGCAAGGTCTGAACGCAGGCAGATCACAGTGTGCGGGCCCGGGGTCATAGCCGGGCCCGTTCGCTTGAGGGGGGGTATATTGACCGCATGATCGCACGCCGTGTTCGCTTCGGGCTGGCCGCCCTCGTCCTGCCGGTCGTCGCCGCCGCCCAGGCGCGGCGGCCTTTTTCGTATCGAGGGTTCGCGCCGGGGATGACGTACCGCGCTTTCGCCGCTCGGGCGCAGACCCTCGCCCACCGCGACACGCTGCGCTGCCAGACGATGCGCCGCACCGCGCAGGTGATGGACTGCGGGGTGCGCGCGCGCGATCCCTCCGACAGCGCCGTCTTCTACCTGAGCGCCAACGTGATCGAAGGGAAGGTATCCGTAGTGTCCTTCGTGGACTCGGGGGGCGTCGCCCTGGTGGGACGGGCCCAGCGCGACCTCGAGCGCCAGCTGGGGCCGCGGCAGCGCCGGGAGCGCAGCATGTGGGAGTGGTCGACCGAGCGCGGCCGGCGGTTCATCCGGCTCAACTGGCGGGGGCGCGGCGATTGGCGGGTCATCTCGATCACGCTCAACGACCGCGACGTGATGGATCGGATCTCCCGCTACCGGCCGGGGGCCGCCCCGCCCCCGCCCAGGCGCGCGCCGTAGGACGTCAGCGGCCGCCGTCGACCAGCAGCCGTTCCGCCAGCGTCCCGATCCCCTGCGCTCCCACCAGCTGGTCCATCCATCGCGGCGGCAGCGCCGACTCCCCGTAGCGCGCCCCGAGCAGCGCCCCCGCCACCGCCGCGTTCGTGTCCGTGTCGCCGCCCGCCTGCGCCAGGTAGACCAGCGCGTCCTCCAGCGTTCGGTCGTGCAGCACGAACCAGAACGCGATCTCCACGCAGTGGACCACGTAGCCCGTCTCCCCGGCGACCGTGATCGGCAGGTCCGCCTGCGCCTCGCGCGGCACGCGGTGGATCGCCTCGACCAGCGAGCGCGGGGCGCGGTCCCTGACGCGGTGCAGCACCTCGTCGACGAAGTAGATGTTGCCGTGCAGCAGCTCGCGCACCGCGAGGTTCACGGCGGCGGCGGCCCACGTGCAGCGCTCGTCGGCGTGGGTGATCGCCGCTTGCTGGGTGGACACGCGGATCAACCGGTCGAAGTCGTCGTGATAGCGCAGGGCAACGGGAACGCAGCGCATCACGCTGCCGTTGCCGGCCGAGCTGCGCGGGTTCTCCTGGTACACCAACCGGCCGGCCTCGAACGGCTCCTTGCCCCGCTCAACCAACGTCAGCGCCCGGCGCGTCGTAGCGCCGATCCCACGGCCGTCCATTTTCATCCATTTGACCCAGCGGCGTGTCACATCCGTGGCGTCGAACCCCTTGCATTCGATCAGCGATTCCCCGAGGAGCAGCGCCATGGCCGCGTCGTCGTCGTAGGGGGAGTTCTTCGGGGGAGGGGCCAGGTCCCAGACGCCATTCGGAAACTCCTTACGAATCGCCTCCGGCGTGCCGAGCCGCTCCGTCGGCACGCCGAGCTGATTGCCGGCGGCGAGGCCGAGCAGCGCGCCCCGGCCGCGGGACACGAGTTCGGGGTCCAGAACGGCAGCAGGCATCGCCTACCAAGCTAGTGCTGGCCCGAACCTACGCCAAACCCCTCGTGGCACTACTCTTAGGCCTCCTCGCCGCGTACGCCGTCATCGTGCTGCTCCTGTGGGCGTCGCAGGAGCGGATTGCGTTTCCCGCGCCGCGCGCCCCCCTCCCCGACCCGTCCCGACTCCTCGGATACGGCGAGCGCGTCGAGCTCGTCATGCGCGACGGCACTAGGCTAGCTGGTTGGTTTCTGCCGGCGGAAGACGGCGAAAGACGGCGGACGTCGGCGGAGAACCGCGGCGCCGCCCTCCGCTGCCCTCCGCCGCCTTCCGCCGCCCTGCTCTGGTTCTACGGCAACGGCGAGACGATCGGCGCCATCTGGCCCGTGATCCGGGATTTCCGCCCGCCCCACGCGGCGTTGCTCGTCGTGGACTATCCAGGCTACGGAGCGAGCGGGGGACGGACGACCGAAGCAGGCATCTACGAGGCGGGAGCCCTGGCGTACGCGGCGCTGGCGGCCCGGCCCGCGGTGGACCGCAACCGGATATACGTGTACGGCCGGTCGCTCGGCAGCGCGGTGGCGACGCGCACGGCCGCCGACCACGCTGTGGCGGGCCTGATCCTCGAGTCGCCGTTCACGAACGCGCGTGACATGGCGACGCGGCATTTCCGTTTCTTCGCGTTGTTCCCCCTGCGCCTGGAGCTCGACAATCTCGCGACCATCCGTCGCGTGCGCGGCCCCGTGCTCATTTTCCACGGCACGGGCGATCAGCTCGTCCCGTTCGACATGGGCCGCCGCGTGGCCGAGGCGGCGCAGCAACGGGGGGAGGGACCGGTCGAGTTCGTGATCCTCGAGGGGTCGGGGCACAACGAGACCTACGATGTGGGGTGGACGGCGTACAAGCGGAAGCTGGCAGATTTTGTGAGCGGCGAAGGCTCCTAGCCCCGTCCCTCAGCCCACACCCGGCCAGCGTCTCATGGTAGCCCTGCACGAACGGATCCCGGCTCGTATCCCAGTGATAGCGCGAAGCCCGACCCCACCCCAAGGCGAGTGCTGGTGTAGCGGGCGCCGAATCGCAAGGTGGCGACGCGCACGGCGGCCGTGACCGACTGGTACGACTCGCCGCGCGAAGCACCGTAGGTGGTGCCGTACCGACCGAGCGCAGCACCAAGATCGAGCTGCGAGAGGATGTTTAACTGTACCGCCACGCCGTACCCCGCTCGAGTCTCCGAAAACCGCCACAATGAGCCGCGGGAGACCGCCGCCGTGACCGAGAGCGAGGACCCACCCAACGTTTGTCGGACGGCAAAATCGATCGTTTCTCGCCCTCCACTGCCTGCCGGCGCCGACCCCCCGATCGGCCTGCTTCCCTGCACACCGATCGCGACCCGGTCAGTGTTGAACGGGAAGAGGCGCAGGTGCGCGCGGGCGACAGTGGAGCTCTGAAACACGCCTACGTTGTTGTCGCCGGCAACGGCCAACCCAATGCTAGTCACAATTCTCGGCATAGCGAACGTCGCGTCGAGGCGTCCCCAGGCGGCCTGGGCACGGAGGTTCGAAAGACTGGGATCCTGATTGGTGAGCGACGTATCGAAAAGGTTACCGAGGTCCGTGGAGGCGAACGTCAGGCTCCACCTTGGACCGAGCGGGAACGCGATCCCCGCGTGGACCACCTGCACCGAGGCATAGGTGCAGCGCTGCACGCCGAAGAACACGCCGGTTGTATGAGGGTCGGCTGTCGGGTCGGACCACAGCCCCGACAGGCCCTTGGTCAGCGCACCGACTGCCGGGTCCAGGACGGGGGCGGGTGCTGAGCCTTCGAGTGCCGTCAGAAGCGAACTCTGGGCCGCGAGGCGCGGTGGCGTCGCTGCGCCACAGAGGATCAGGAAGCCCACCGCCGGGCGCATCACCTAGGGCGCCTGTCGGAGGATCAGGCGCTGCACCAGGCGTTGCCCGCCTGCGTTCAGGACGGCGAAGTAGACGCCTGGGCCGGCCGGTCGTCCGCGGTCATCCATCCCGTCCCACCCTATGTCGTAGACGGCTGGGGCGAGGACTTGATTCACGAGGGTGCGGACGAGGCGTCCAGACAGCGAGTGAATCCGGATCACTACTGGTGTGGATGAGGCCTGTCGAGTGACGCTGAACCGCAGACCCCGGACCCCAAACTCACGAACCAACGGAGTTAGGGAGCCGAGCGCCGTGACGGGGTCGGCGGGCGCGGAGGCCATCGCCGCCGATCCGGAGACTCGCGCGAGCGGCTGCGGTTGGGCGAGGACTCGCTGCTGGAAGAACAACGCCGTGGGCTCAGGTTCGGTCGCAGGCCCGGGCGCCGGCCCTTCGGGGCACGGCGGCCTGTCACACGGCGGCGAAGACGGTGCTGCGTGATAGAACAACCCCGTCTGCATGCCCTTCTGGCACCACGACTGACCACTGCACCCGTACGCCGAGCCCACCAACACGGTAAAGTAGTACTGGCCGCTTGGCGCTGGGGTCACGCCATCATTCTGGAGCCCATCCCACCACAGAGTGTGCGAGCCCGGCGGCATCCAGGAACCCGCCGGAAAGAGCGCGCGGACGGAGCTGCCGCTCTGGTTGAGCACCCCCACGTAGTGCGTCCCGTGGTCGGTCGTTGAATAGCTGAACCAAGCGCCGTTGCTCACGCTATCCGGCTGGGGCTGAGCCGTGATCGCTCCGTCCATACCGAGGTAGTGCTCGACGGCGCCGCTGGAGTCGCTCCACTGCTCGGCGGTGATCACTCGACCTTCGCAGTACCACACGGTTTGGCTGTTCACTACCTTGAGGCCGCACGGTACGCTGATCGCGTGGGGCCAGGCGAAGGTGTTGAGGTTGTTCGGGCCCTTGCCGTACGTTCCGTACGTCGCTAGCAACGTCAGCGAGTAGGTGAACTTGTGGAGGCGGTGGTTGATCTGATCGACCACGTACAGGTTGCCAAAGTGATCTACTGCACAATCTGTGGGATCCCAATCGGGTAGCGTTCCGGCCCCAAGCCACGCTGGAGCTCTGCCGCCACCCTTCAACCATACGATCCGCCGGTTCCCACGGTCAACGACATACACGTTGTCCGTGAACTGCGTGCCGCCATTGGCGGCTGCCGTCTGTCCCACGCAGATCCCGGAGGGTCTCAGGAACTGACCCACACCGGTGCCCGCAGTGCCGTACGACCAAAGGAGTGTCGGACGATCCCAATAGGACACGCGGCTCAACGAGTCGTCGAGGACATAGAGGAAATCCGCGGTGAGCGGAGTCGTTCCGCCGTCCCAGGCGATATCCGCCGGTCGTGGAGACTGGGAACTGGTCCACGCGGCCGGATTCACGAGGTTCTGGGTAGTTGGGCTGAATTCCGCGAGAAGAATCGCGCCCTTGGCTCGGTCTACGGCGTAGAAGAACTTCCGAGCTGAGATGTCGATACCTAGCGGCTGTAGCAGCCGCCCGCCCGGAGCCCCCGTGTTGTCGTACTCATGAATCCACTGGTCCTTGAGCCCTACTAGGATACGACTCCAGTCCGGGTCGCTTGCAAACTGGTAGACAGTGCCCTGGTCGATGAAGCTCACCTTCGTACCGATGCTCAGAAACAGGGAGCGGTTGAGACGCTGACGGGCCACCAGTTTGGTAAGGCGTGGTCCAATGTTGGAGCCCAGATCGCTGAGTTGAACAAACGTCTGACCGCCGAGCGGCGTAGCCGGGCCTAGCACACCAAGACTTAACGCAGCGAACGCCAGAGTGCGCACCAGCCGCCGCGGCTCCCCCCTCCAGTACACGTGGGCCGGGCCGGTACTGACTGGCCGATCCTTACGGGCCGGTGATCGCATGGATGCGGCCATCGACTGTGACCAGCGGCACCACCCCGGACGGCCCCGCCCAGCGAGGGACGTGGCCGCGAAGCGTTCGAACCACTCGCCGCGTATCAAGATCGAACTCGGCGAAGTCCATGTCCGCCTCTCCCGGACTGATCGGGAGCACACGGGGCTGCCGGTCAGGCACCGGACTCTGCGTCCGCTTGTCTTTAAGCACGAGCAGCAATCGGTTAGGGCCGCTTGGGATCCACCCAACCGGGGTGCCGATGGTAGTGAGAGTCGGCACCTGCAATTCCTGATTCGTCCGGGCATCGAACAAGCGAAACTGGCGGTCACCTAGGTCAGGGGCGTGGAAATAGTACCGACCGGATGCTGAGAAATGGATGTCGTGGTACTGCGTTGCACTGTACGTACCGGTCGCTACATCGTACCGGTGCACGGTCGGCCCGCCTGCCGACGTCGCGAGCACCTTGACAAGGACCGACGAGTCGAACGCGGCCCATGTGATATCGATCGGCCGACTTTCCCCTCTTAGGGGCGTCACCGCACCGGTCACTAGATCAACGACATACGCCGACTCAGGGGAGAAACCGAAGTCTCCCTCGCTGTAGGTGCCGACGATGCAGGCAAGACAGGCATTGCCGCACCAGACGTAACGCTGAATGTTAGTCCCAACCCTATGAACCACTCTCCCCGTCGTGTCCAGCACGATGAGCTCGGACTGGGGCGGTGCACTATAATTCGCTCCTTCTGTTCGGCCTCGGTCGAACTCCAGCAAGCTGATTCGGTCACCATTTGGTGAAACAGATACGCGGCGAGCTGACCAGCGTGGCGAACGATAGATCTCACGTTTCTTGCCCGTGGAACCATCGATTACATCGACTCGGTTGCCCGGACTGATCTGGGCAAAAATCGTGGGACGAACAGGAGTCTGCCCGGCATCCGACGAGGAGCCGACCACAAGGAACGACATTATGACCGAGAGCACGCGCTGAATGTTCATCAGTTGTTCGTCCCGTCCGGATCCCGGATTCTGACGTGGAAATGGTTTCGATGGCTAGGGTCGTGAACGATTACTGATTCCCCTGGAAAGTTGCGTACCCGGGCGTAGGCAGTATCAACGAAGATCGACTCCACGTTGCCCGCAGCCAGGATGCATCCTATCAAATCGAGCGTCGCGTACCAATCGTATTGGCTGGAATCGGGACCCTCAAGATCCAGCGGGACGGTGTCACGGTCGAGCCGTAGGAAACGGACGTCCAGGTCGCGGCCGTTCTGATGCGAGTCGTGCCGTGGCGTTCCGTCGTTGTTGAACCAAGGCCCGCCGAACCAGGGCGATTCAGATTCGCGCCCGCGGCTGAGATCGCCAGCACCGTAGCGCGCCGCCCAGCTAGCGAGATGGAGCGGTCGGTAGTAGAAGCAGACGGAAGATGTGCTTATCCACAGACGCGACGTTGCCTCAATCACGTTGATAAGCGCCAGAGTGCCCCAATCGTTGGTGTTCAGATCGTACGGCAGGTCCTGGGGCTGATAGTAGTGATAGTACCCGTGCGCCGTGTCGTGGTCGGGGAGATTGATCCCCCGATACAAGCTCCCCGTGCAGAACGGATCCTGCGAGCCCGGGCATCCCTGCGCCAGTGTCGGGTCCGGATCGAAGTAGGACGTGTCGAACGCGTATAGGCGCTGGTTGATCGGTTCGAGCTCGACATTCGTGCTGATGGTGTCCCCGTCTCGATCCCACCATGGTCTGCCGTCGCTTGTCACGTACTCCGCACAGCTTTGGCCCAAGGCCAGCAGCCCCAACAGTATGGAGGAAAACCACCCCCCGTCCCACGACCCGCTCATCTGGACCCTCACCGTTCTTCGTCACGAGCTGCAGAGCGCTTCCAGCAAGCCAGCCTCCCTTATCCACACCGCGCGTCCCGGGTCCAGGACAAGCATTACCGAGTCTCGCGTCGGCGACCCTGAAGCTATCGGCAGTAGGACCAACTCCGCGGTCACCACTTGTACCGTGCCCGAATCCACGATCTTGATCTTGTCGAAGAACAAGGCCAGCGACGTGCGGCCGCCCGAGAGTGCGATCTTGCGAGCACGAGCTCCCACGTTGGCGATTGCCCCGCTTAGGCTACTGCACGTGGTCGAACTTAGAGCTGCGTTCTCGAGCAACATCTCGATCGTAGTGGCGTCAGCCGCCCGCAACGCCTGAACCAACTCTGCGGCATGCAGGAACGCTGTCTGGTACCGGATCGAATCCGCTGACATCTTGGTCAGTAGCGGCGCCCGACTGCTGTCCGGGCGAGGGAGGTCAGTCCGCCGCTGCGCCGCGAGAGGCGCGCTAAACAGGATCGCGCCCGTGAGAGCCGAGAATAACTTGCGCGTGACAAGCATCCGGATTCACCAACGCAGGCAACTGGAAATCCAACGTAGAGACCTTGGACTCGGACGCGCCATGCCGTATTGCGCGCCCCTTGCCACATGGCGAATAGTGCATGAGCATTCTGATGCGCCCGTGCCACAGTCGAGAAGGAGCGCGCGATGGAGCCACTTGCCCCGCAGCTGCACTCCGCAGTCCCACGCCTGTCCGCCGCCGGTCACGAGATTCTCGCACTACTCGCCGGCTCCGGAGGCCGCATCGCCTCGGCCGACTGTTTCGCAGTCCGTCTCGGCCTCCGCAGCCGCCACCAGCTGGCCCGAGTTCTCAGGCGTGAGGGTCTCCCTCAAGTCGAAGAGCTGTGCGCTTGGATCAAGACTCTGAAGTGGCTCCTCGAGTGGGAACACACGCGCCAGTCCCTGTTCACCCTGGCACTCGAAGGAGCGCAGCACCCGCCGACCTGCTACCGTCTCGTCAAGCGTGTCACCGGCAAGACGTGGCGCCAAACGTGCGCGGACGGCTATGCGATCACGCTGCTGAGCTTCGTGAACCGGTGCTCGACTCTGCGCTACAGGAGCGAAATGGCCCTTCGGCCCGCCGTCGGGGGGATCGCGTAGACCCTTTAGATCACCACCACCGGCACCAGCCGGTCTCGCTCCTCGTCGAACAGTCGCTCCGCCTCGTCCAGCGCCCGCCGCACCCTCGGCTCCGCGGGATCGGGGAACTTGCTGCTCGGCGCCACGCGTCCAGTGAGCTTGCGCACGCCCACCAGCGCGCGCGTGACCTCGCAACGATCGAGATCGGGGTCGGTGTGGCCCGCGACGAGGAGCTCTTCGTACAGCGGCAGCGCCGCGGGGTCATCCAGCACGTACAGCGACTCCAGGATCTTGGGGCCGAGGAAGCGGCGCAGCATTTCGTCGTCCCGGATCCGATCGAACAGGGCGATCAGGGTCGCGGCATGTCCGGCGTAATACCGCGCGGCCTCAACTGCCGCGGCGACGAACGCGTGGTGCGCTTCCGGCGCCTCGAGATACTTCGCAAACAGCGGCCACGCTCCCCGGGGATGGCGCTCTGCGAGGGCCAGGAACGCGAAGTAGCGGCGTCCCAGGGGCGCGCCCGTGTCGGCGATGACGGTGCGCAACCCGGCCACCCCCCACCGCGCCCCGACGAGCGCCGCCGCCGCAGCGTGCTGCCAGCGCTCCAGCTCCGGGACGCGGAACGTGACAACGTGCGGGTTCAGAAACGAGCGGCAGCGCTCCAGCACCGCCAGCAGCCGGCGGTCCACCTGCGCCAGCGCCGGCTCGAGCGCTTCAGTGCCGGCGCGGCGGGCGAGCGCCAGCGCCTCCCAGCCGAGCTGACTCAGCTCCAACGCCTCCCACGTGCCCTCGAGCGTGCCCGCGTCTCGTGCGCCTAGCAATCGCTCGAGCCCCGCGGCGAATCCGCACAGCTGCCGGATTGCGTCCATGCCTAATAATGCGGGTGGTGGTGGGAGGTCGTGAGTGGTCGCACCAGCTCATAGCCCACTCACCACACACGACGCCGTTTTCCACACGCGTGTCGGAAAAACTGTCGAAGCTCCGTGGATATTGCGCCAAGCTCCACGCGGGCTTAACCTTGCCCCGCGCCCGCTCATCAACATTCGGAGGGCTTCTGGGAAAGCTGGCCGTCGTCGGCGGGGTCCTGTGGCTCGCGTCGTGCTCCCGCCCAAGCAGTCCCATCGTCATCGGTCTGGCGGGGCCATTCTCCCAGCCGCGCGGCGTCGCGATGCAGCGGGCCGCCGAGCTGGCGGTGCAAGAGATCAACGCCCGCGGTGGCGTCGGGAGGGAGGGGGGGGGGGGGGCCCAATGGGGGCGGGGGTCGGGGGAGGAAGGGGGCCCCCCCGCCGGGGGGGGGGGGGGGGGGGGGGGGGCGGGGGGGGGGGGGGAAAAAAGAAAGCCCCGGGGGGGGGGGGGGGGGGGGGGGGGGGGGGGGGGGGGCGCCAACTGGAGCTGCGGATCGCGGATGACAGCGGCCGCCCCGACGTCGCGATCCGCGTCGCGCAGGCCCTGGCGGACGACCCGGCGGTCGTCGCGGTGGTGGGACACCTGACCTCGGGCACCTCGCTCGCCGCCGGCCGCGTGTACGGGTCGGGCCGGCGTCCGGTGGTGATGGTCTCCCCCTCCGCGTCGAGCCCCGATCTGTCCGGCCTCAACCCCTACGTCTTCCGCGTCTGCCCAAGCGATTTGAACCACGGGGCCCAGCTCGCCAACTACGCGCGCCATAGACTGGGCGCCCGCCGGGCCGGCCTCATCTACCTGGACGACGACTATGGCCGCGGGCTGCGATTGAGCTTCGGGTCGGAGTTCCGGCGGCTGGGCGGCGTGGTGGTGGAGGAGGACCCCTATCTCGCCGCCACCGAGAGCCTCGAGCCGTACCTCTCACGCATGCGCGGGGCGGGGGGCGTGGACGTCCTGATGCTGGCGACCGAGCGGGGCGGCGCGGAGCTGGCGCTGCGGGACATGGGGCGCATCGGCGCGTCGTGGCCGGCGATCGGCGGTGACGCCCTCACGGGGATTGAGGCGGCCGGGGGCTTGGCCGAGGGCGTGCGCCTCTCCTCGGCCTACCTGCCCGACCGCCCCGGCGAGCGCAACGCCGTGTTCGTCGCGGCGTACGCGCGCGCCCACGAGGGGCAGCGGCCGGACCATCGCGGGGCCGGCGCGTACGACATCGTACAGCTCCTTGCCCGCGCCTTCGCGGACGCGGGCACCGACCGGCGCGCGGTGCGAGACTACCTCGCCCGGATCGGCACCGACCTGCCGGCGTACGACGGCGTCACGGGCGCGATTGCGTTCGATGCCCGCGGCGACGTCCCCACCAAGCCCGTCATGATCGGCGCGGTGCGGGGGGGCCGGCTCGTCACGGAAGGCGCCCAGTGAGACTGGGGGGGGGGACGGTCGATCGCATCCGCTGGCGGCTCATCCTGGGCCTCTCGGGGTTGCTGGCCGGTCTCGTGATCGCCGCCGTGGTGGGGGTCACGTCCCTGGCCACGCTGCGACGGTCGCTCGAGGCCGAGATCGAGACGCTGCGCACATCCAGCGAAGTCGGGAACGGGCTGGTGACGTCGGTGTTCGACGAAATCCGCTCGGCAGAGCAGTACCTCACCGCGCCCAGCCCCCAGACGCGTGACCAGTTCCAGACGGGCGCCGATGCCGCCTTCCGATACCAGAAGCAGCTCGATGGGCTCGCGGGGCTGAGCGAGAGCGACCGCATCATGGTGAATCGGATCAAGCAGCTCCAGGCCTCGATTCACGTGGACTACTCGATCGCGCACGCGCTGCTCGACCTGGGGCGCGTCCGGGAGGCCGTGGCTCATTCGGGCGCGGTGCGCGGGCCGACAACCGAGCTGACCCAGCTGGTTCGTCAGCTGTCGGCACGACAGTCGGAGAAGGCGGCGGCGGCGGGCCGGCGGCTGGGGGCGCTCGCGAACCGCCGCGAATTGTTCCTGTGGCTGGTGCTCCTGACCACCGGGGCGGTCGGCGTGTTGGTGGCGATGTTCACGTTGCGCTCCGTGGAAGGGCCGCTGGTGCGGCTCGTCACGGCGGCCGAACGATTCGGCAGCGGAGATCTGCGCCCGGTGACCACCGGGCAAATGCCGCGCGAGTTCCAGGTGCTCGCGGACGCGATGCGCCAGATGGGGGAGCGCCTGCGCGGCGTGTTCACGGACGTCGTGGGCTCCGCCGACCAAATCGCGGGCTCCGCCAGCGATCTCTCCGCCGCGAGCGAGGAGCTGGCGGCGTCGTCGAGCGAGGTGTCGACCGCCATGGTGGAGATCGCGGGGGGCGCGGAGCACCAGCGCAACGAGCTCAACGCGATGCAAACCGGCATCACGCAGCTGGGGCGCGCGAGCACCGAGATGGGCGAGGCGGCAGCGCGGGTGGCGCAGCTGGGAGAGGAGATCCGCACCGTGGCGGACCGGCACCGCGGCGACGTCGCCGCCGCGGGGAGCGCGTTGCTCGATGTGCGCGAGGTGGTCCAGACCACCTCGACGCAGGTCACCCAGCTGGCCGAGCAGAGCGCCGCGATCGACGACTTCGTGGACCTGATCAAGCGCATCTCCTCGCAGACGAACCTGCTCGCCCTGAACGCGGCGATCGAGGCGGCGCGCGCGGGCGAGCACGGCCGCGGCTTCGCCGTCGTGGCCGAAGAGGTACGGCAGCTCGCGGACGAATCGGCCCGGGCGGCCGAGGACGTCGCCCGCACCACCGGCGTGATCCGCGAGCAGGTGGAGGAGGTCACAGCCACGATGGCAGCGGGCCAGGCGAAGGTGCGGGGCGTCGAGTCGGTGGCGGAGGGTGCGGCGCGGGGCCTGGCGGAGATCATCGCGGCCGTGGAGCAGGTCGAGCAGGCCGCCGAGCGGCTCGCGCGGGCGGCGCAAGAGAACCGCGGCGTCACCGAGCAGCTAGGCCAGCGGACGCAACAGGTCGTCGCGCGGTCGGCCTCGCACGCGTCGAGCGCAGAGCAAGTCACCGCCGCCACCGAGCAGCAGGGCGCATCGACGGAGGAAATGGCCGCGTCCGCCGGAGAACTGGTCCAGGCGGCCGAAAAACTGCGCGGATTGGTCCGGGGCTTCCGGATCTAGCGGCGGGCTTTCTTCTTCTTCTTAGGTTTCTTGGCGGCGGGCTTCGGTCGTGGGGGCCGAGCCTTGAGGGCGTCCTGCACCTCAGAGAGCACGCGGTCGCCCTCGTCGGCCCCGATCAGGCCCCGCCGCACCGCGTAGCGCACCAGTTCCTCGGCGTCCTCGGCGGCGAAGGCGCCCAACCCCGCCGCCGCCCGCATCGCCCGGATCAACGCGTCCGCCACCGGGCTCCGCAAGACACTGGCAATGCCGGGGAGCGTCTCGAGCAAGGACGAGATCTGCGATCCACCGAGCTCGGCTGGCATAAGGTCGCGCCAAGCTACAACCCCCCTCCGGGGGCGTCAAGAATTGTGCTGCGCGGCCCTGCGGCGGGAGATCCTCAACTCGGACTGGGAGAGCAGCTCGCCCAGCACCGTGCGCGTGCGCGCATCGAGGGGCAGATCGAAGTGCACGTCGAGCCGGTACTCGGCGTGGTCGGGGCCTCCCCCTTGGCCCGTCAGCGTGAACCCTTGGGGCGAGGGGCGGACCGCGTCGATTTCGATGTCGGCCAATGGCTGGAAGTCGGGCCGATTCACTGGCAACCTCCGGTTGCTGGGGCAACCTCCGGTTGCCGTGAGAGATACGCCCGGGCCGGGACGCGTCAAGATGGCGCGCCGTCCGTTGCCCACCTTCCAGGGCGGGCTAGATTCCATCTTTGGAGGCGAGTCGCCGTGGGCCGACGAGGGATCAAGGAGTTTCGGGCGCCGGAAGCGCTGGCGCTCATCGCGGCCGACCGGGAGCACCAGCCCCTGGTGTGCCCGTCGTGCAGCACCCGAACCATCCAGCGGGTGCCGCGCCGCCATCCTCCCCGCCCGGGCGACCCGGGGCCGCCGGCGGAGCGGATCAGTCTGACGTGCTCCTCGTGCGGCCGGCACGCCTCGTACATCGCGCGGGGCCTCGAGCCCCCGCGGGACGCGACCATGGACCCCCGCAGCCTCTAGACGGGAAAGGAATCGACGACAGCGTGGCCGGTGACGCGATTCAAATGATGGGGACCGTGACCGAGGTGCTCCCCAATACCACGTTCCGCGTGAAGCTGGAGAACGGACACCAGGTGCTCGCCTACGTGAGCGGCAAGATGCGGAAGAACTACATCCGCATCCTCCAGGGCGACCGCGTCGCGGTGGACCTCTCCCCCTACGACCTCACGCGCGGGCGCATTACCTACCGCTACAAGTGAGAGTCAGCTCCCGGCTCCCACCATGAGCCCGAGGAGGACGTTGAGCCCGGGCGCCGGCTCGTAGTAGCGGCCCCCGCCCGCGTTAAGCACGACCGACCCGACGTACTTCCGGTTGAACAGGTTTTGCACCGCGGCGAAGGCCGACCGGCTGCCGAATCCCCGGATCGCCAGCCGCTGGTCGAGGGAGAAGTTGTAGCGGTTGGCGGCCGGCACGCCCGGCACGCCGGCGAGGGCCTCGTCGAGCCCCCAGGTGGGACGCCCGCGGCCGAAGTCCTGCTTGTCCACCACCGCCACGGCGAACGGAAGGCGGGTTCGGGGGAGATCGGCCCGCGTCACGGAGACGATGACGGGCGGGAGCGTGTCCAGCTGCTGGGCGGCGGTCGTCGAGACCGCGATCGCCCAGGCCCAGGCGACGAGACCTACCTCACGCATGCCCTCTTGCTCTCGCGAGCGATATAGTGGATTACCGCCTCCACCTCGTCGTCGTCGAGCCGCATCGTTGGCATGGGCACGTTGTTGTACTGCGCGAGCAACGCCTTGGCGAGTGAGTCGGTTGCGAGCATCGCCGTGGGGTTCTTGATCCAGCGCCGGAGCCAGTCGAGGTCGCGTTTCCCGGTTACCCCGGCGAGGTCCGGGCCCACACGCGGCCCCTGGCCGATCGAATGGCAACCCACGCAGGCCCGACTGGTGAAGAGCGGCTGGCCGCGCTTCGCGAGCACGGTGTCCACGGGCAGACGGCAAGGCGCGTCCTGCGCCACCAGCCGTCCCGCCCCGAGCATCAGCAGGCCCGCGAGGAGGGAGCCCTGCCACGAACGCTGTGTCATAGGAGGGTTGAAAGGTACCTGGTTCAGGACGGGTGCCGAAACAGCCGGTTCCACCTGATCCGGAACGGATTGGTGGCGACGCTCATGTAGATGAAGAGGGGCCGCCCGCGGATGTGCGACCGCGGCAGGAAGCCCCAAAAACGGCTGTCGTAAGACTCGTCGCGGTTGTCCCCCATCATGAAGTAGTGGTCCGGCGGCACGACGATCGGCCCCCAGTCGTGCGTCGTGGGCCGGTAGTGTCCGCTGTCCGCGCCGACGTAATACGGCAGCTGGCGCGCGCGGATCTGTCGCAGCTGGAACTCCTCCGTCGGAACCGGCGTGGGAGCGGTGTGCAGGGCATACGGCTCCTCGAGGCGACGCCCGTTCCTGATCACCGTGTCGCGCACCATCTGCAACGTGTCGCCCGGCGCACCGATCACCCGCTTGACGATGTTCAAATTCGGCGTCGAATCCTCGACCGACCGGAACACCACCACTTCGTCGCGGTGCGGCGTGCCGTAGCCGGGAAGCCGCAGGAAGTGGATCCCGGTCACGGGAATCTCCAGCTCGCCGCCGAACGCCACCTTGTTGACGAACAGGAAGTCGCCGACGAGCAGCGTGTTCTCCATGCTCGCCGAGGGGATGCGGAACGCCTCGATCAGGTACGACCGCAGAAACACCCAGATCACGAACGCGACGCCGATGGCCTTGACCCAGCTGATCGCTTCGTCTCGGAACGTCTTGCGCGGCGCGGGCGAAAGGGGATGGGCCGTCACGGGTGCTCCACCCAATCGGCGATGAAGATGTTCGTCTCACCCGGCACGCGGCCGTGGCGGTTCGATGCCCACACCAGCCGCCGGCCGTCGGGAGCGAACATCGGGAACGCGTCAAAGTCTGGGCTCGTAGTCACCTGCGCGAGCCCGGTCCCGTCGAGGTTGACCAGGTAGAGATCGAAGTTCCGCGACCGGGGATTGCGGTAGTTCGACGCGAAGATGA
>Ga0137375_10001720_pt1 | contig 25627 bp, 19 predicted proteins | sample SagtaG_24_FD_104936 | JGI IMG/M metagenome (GOLD analysis project Ga0137375, IMG submission 104936) | Vadose zone soil microbial communities from Sagehorn Ranch, Mendocino, California, USA - Sage1_R_113_16 metaG | ecosystem: Environmental > Terrestrial > Soil > Vadose zone | place: USA... | reverse complement strand
TGAAGCTCATCCGATCGGTCACCCCGCGCAACGCCGACAGCGAGCTCGCGTTGCTCGAGCGAAGCTTCCGGCGTGGCTCGCCGCGAGCTCCGCGCTGGGAATATGAGCCGGCTCCGGTTCGCCCGGAGCTCTGCCGGGCGCTCGAGCGCCTCGCCACGTTCGTCGAGGATCGGTTTCCTCTCGGCCCGGTGTACGCTGCCCGGGCGCGCGAACTTTGTCTCGAGGCTAGCATCATCGAGTCGGTGGGAACGCCCAAGGTGCGCACGCTGGCTGCGCAGAGGTTCGTCGGCGCATCCGAAGACGACCACGCCGATCAAGAAAAGGCAGACGAGCTCGCGGCGGCGTGGACGAGGTCCGGCGGAAGCGGCATCGACACCCAACCAGCCGGAGTCTCGGTCGAGTGGAGCGAACGCGTGCGCAGTTGCGACGAGCGCGAGCCGAAGTCGCTCGTTTCGAGAATGTCGTCGGAAGCCGGGCGGCACCGGTTGCCCATGCGTGTCGTCGTTCAGACCAGTCTTGCGTCGCTGGCGGCGACCGGCGACGGAGCGATCTTCGTGGCGGCTGGCAGGTGGCTCACGCACCGCGACGTGGAGCGGACGGTGCTTCACGAAATCGCCGGGCACGCTCTGCCGCGAGCGCGCGCGAGCTCGGCGCCGCTCGGCCTCTTCGCGATCGGCACCGCCCGCGGTGTCGATGATCAGGAAGGGCGAGCCCTCCTCATCGAGGAGGCAGCCGGCTTCCTCGATGCTAGCCGCTGTTTCGAGCTGGGTTTGCGCCACATCGGCGCACGGGCGACTCTTGCCGGCGCGACGATCATCGAAGTCGTCGAAATGCTCCTGGCGCGGAGCGCCAGACTCGAAACCGCGGTGCGGATCGGCGCCCGCGTGCAGCGGGGTGGGCCAGGCGCAGGGGGCGGAGGACTAGCCCGCGAGATCGCCTATTTGCCCGCTCTCGTTCGGGTGAGGCGTGCGACGCAGGGCCGATTTGCCGCAGTCGTGGAACGAATGATGGCGGGTGGTCGCATCGCCGTGGATGTCGCACCTTTGCTTGCCACGTATCCCACGGAAAGCGGACCGATCGAGGGCGACGATCTCCGTCTAGAGGAGTAGGGATTTATCGACATAGCAGAGCTATCCCTAGCTGAGAGTGCAGATCTCGGGAGAAGTGCCGTTTTGAAGAGCGAGGCGAGCGAGGGCACCGTGGCCGACTCTTCTGCGGAAAACATCATCAAGTCCGTTCCTCGAAGGCCCCGCGTGTTGGTCGTCGACGACGAACAGGCGGTCGGCCGAACGATCCAGCGCCTGCTCGGCGATCGCTACGAGGTGACGGTTCTCACGGGGGGCAGGGCCGCGCTCGAGTTGTTCGAAACCGGGGCCGATTTCGAGTTGATTCTGTGCGATCTGTCGATGCCCGATTTGGGCGGTATCGACGTCTTCGGAAGTGCCAGCAGGCAGCGTCCCGAGCTCGCGCAGTGCTTCGTGTTCATGACCGGAGGCACTTTCAGCTCCCGCGCCCGCGATTTCCTGGATCAAGTGCCCAACGCTCGGATCGAGAAGCCCTTCGACCTCCAGACGCTGCGCACCCTCGTCCAGACCCGCATCGCGCTGAGGCGATGAGAGCACCGACCGGCACGCGTGCCGGTGCTCGTGCTGTCCACCAAGAAATTCGGCCATGTTCGCGAATGCCGTCGTGTTCGGCGCCGGAGGCGCCGCGGGGGTGGGGCCCCATTCCGGACTTGCTCCGGTGGGGCGGGGGCGGAGCCCCCGATGACCAAGAGAGAGTGCCCGCAGCGAAGCTGCGCCGCGCGGAGCGCGGGTCCGTCAGAAATCTGGCAAGATTTCTGACGGATGGCACTAGTGACGGATACCGAGCACGACGAGCTTGTCTCCCCCCATTTTGAGGTGAAGCTCGAAAGCGCGGGGCAAAATCCGTTTACCCCGGCGCGCAGTGATCTGCATCACGAGGTAATCGCGCGCCGCGTCGATCGAGGCGACGGGCAGCGTCAAGACGACGCTTGCCGCGCGTGGGTGCAGCACGATGGGCGCACCGATGCGCTCGCCCCCGCCGGTCAAGAAATCGATGCGGTAATCGGTGACGTCGGGCGGCACGAGCCCCCAGTGGACGGCTTCGTCGCGCAACGCGACCTTGCTGCCGAGCACGGCCAAGAGCTCGATGGGAGTGACCCGATCGAACCAATAGGCCAGCACCTTCTTGCGACGCGCCTCCAGCGCGAGCTGGATGGTTCTCTGCGCCCGGCGGTCGCTGATCTTGCCGGCGTCGATGGCGAGCGCGATGTGGGCCGGCGATAGGGGAGCGATGCGCTTGGCGGCCCAGTAACCATCGGCGGCCTGCAGGCGATCGGCAGGTTCGTACGGGAGCGGCGGGGCGAAGCCGCCGGGGTCGAGATCATTCTCTAGTTGGCCCACCGCGGGCACTTCGATCTGGGTCGGCGCCGGAGCCGGATTTCGAGCGAGCCCGAGCGTGAGTAGACGGACGAACGGCGAGCCTCCGCCTTCACCGGGCGGAGGGTCGGTCGTGCGGACGACGGCGCTCGTCCCGAGCGCTTCGTCGAGTCCTACGAAGTAGTGGACGACGTGGCCTTCTCCGGGGGCTCCCACGTACCGATCGACGGTTTTGGCTGGTCCGAGCCCGTCCAGTGCCATCCAGGATGCGAATACCTTCAGCGCGCGCAGCGTGCGCCGGTTCTCGTGCGGAATCAGATCGTTCGGATCATCACCTCGCACCCCCGATTCCGGCGCATAGCCGAGCAAGACTCCAGGCGGCCACGAGAGCGCCGCGACGCGATAATACCCGAGCACCGGCGGCGAGCCGGACTTCAAGATTTCGGCCACCTCTCGCGTCGATCCTTCCGAGCGCCAGAAGTCTTCCGCGTTCACCTTGATGATGGAGACCGGAGCCGTGGGAATTCCGAGCGCCCACACCAAGCGCGCGCCGATCGCGGCAGCGGCGGTGCGCATCTCGGGGCGGTCTTGCACGTCGACGGCGATTTCGTAGCGATAGCCGCGCGAGTCGCTGATCAAAAATGCGCCCGAGGAGAACCCGAAGGGTGGTTCGGCGAGCACGGTAAAGGGCGCTCTCGGGAGTCCCGGCGAATCGGGTCCTCGCGCCATCGCGCCGACATCGACAGCAGGGGGTGCGTACCAGGTCGAGCGCGGCACCTCATCGAAGGAGTTGACGTCGGCAGCTTCGGGACGAGGTGAAAGATCGAGCGTCTCGCGCAACGGCCGGTGCAGATAAACTTCGGAGAGGTAGACAGGCTCGGGGATCCAGCGCCACCTGGGTATGGGGATCGGACCATCGTCATGGGCGTCGGTGACGGGCGGGTGCGCCGCGAACCGGGCCGGCCGGTAGTGGGCGCAGGCTGCCCCCACCGCGACGAGGACCAGGCAGAGACACGAAAAAGTTCGGCGAGCGCGCATCGTCAATCCCTGTGCTGCCGGTCGCCGAAACCAGCGGGCACGCCGAGTGTAAAGAGAAAGTGGAACCCTTCGGGACTGCCCGCGACGGCAATCCGCCCGAGCTCGCTCGTCGACGTATGCAGATCGAATCCCAGGCCGGTGGCCCATCGCAAATTGTCGAGGCGTAGCTCGGAGACCGACGGCGACACGCGGGCAACATCGACGAAGAGGCGCGCCGCCAAAAATCGCATCAGGTACCAACGGTAGTCGAGCGACGCCACCGCCGACACGTAGTCGCGCCGGTTGTCGAAGCCTCGGAAGCTCGGTTGCCCGGGCAGCTCCCTGAACGGAACTTCGCCGTCTTCCGAGGAAATCAGCCCGTCCATGACGATCCTCGGCGAGAGCACGGTCGAGCGGCGTATGAACGGCAGAAACGCAGCGGCCTGAAATCCGGTGCGCATGAACCGGCTCGGCTCGCGCAAAATGCCCTGCGCCGTTCCCCCGTATCCCTCGAGGAGCACGCCCGTCGCAACGCCGTTGCGACTGATGCGGCTGTCGATGCGCAGGGCGACTTCGGAGTACACGATGCGGGTCGTGCGAAACGCGCCGGGAATCGAGCTCGGAAAGAAGACCTGCGGCAGCGTGGGCCCGACCTCTAGATCGAGCGGGTCGTCCACGTAGCGCTGCGTCAGGCTCGATGACAGCAATACCTCCACGTCGGCGAGGGGACGAAGACCGAAACCGGCGACGATACGCTCGCGGCGTTCACGGAAGACGCCCACTCCAGGTCCATTTCGGAATTGATTGCGCGGGTCGGTTTCCGGAGTTTGGCCGACGCCGAGATAGCCAAGACCGGTCCGCCGATCGTGATAGCCCTCGAGCGACATGACCGCAGGGAACCCCACCCGCGAAGAGAGACGCATGCGGTATTCGACGACATTGTCGTCGGGGCCGCCGTACCCTGCGCGCACAGTAGCCGCGTACGGCTCCACGCTCGCGATCAGCCGAACCCCGATGCTGGGATGGAGACCGGTCTCCAGAAAGACCGTGGGGAACACGCCGAGCTCGCCTCCACGCGAGAAGAAGAAATCCCGTGCGCGCGGCACGATCTGTTCGTTTTCCAGCAATCCACCGGCCGTCCCGGTCGCGAGAAAGATGAGATCGACGACCAGTCGAAAGGGCCAGAGCATCAGGTTCGCTACGGCCGTAGCCGGCTCGCTCCCGCGCGTGGCGGGGCGCTCGATGCCGCTGAGCTCGGAAGGATCCACGGGTCCGTCCGCGCGAGCTCGGCCGCCAACGAGCAGACAGGCGGCAAGACAAGCCGCCGGAGTCAAGCCACGTCGTAGCATTCCGGCGTCAGATCCTCGCTGCAGCTCGTTGCATCGAAGTAGCCATAAGCTGTCCGACGGGCCTCTCGAGGTTTTTTTTAAGCCAACCGAGTGCTCGGTGAAAGTCCGGAAACCGAGTATCCTCCGCGGCCATGTTCCGCCGGGTAGCCTTGGGTCTTCTGCTGTGGGGAGTGACGGCTGCCTCCGGCTGCAATTCCAAAGGCGTCGCGGTGGGTGCCGATGCCACGAACGCCGCCGTGTCGGTGAGCAGCGCATCGGTCGCCGATTCAGCAGCGCAGCCGCCCCCCTCCGCGATCGATCCGACCCTGCCATCGCTCGGCTCGTTCGGCGTCGCCGACAAAGCGAGCTGCGCCAAGACTTGCCGCCTTTCCCAGTGCGTTCCGGATGCCCTTCGACCACCGGCCGATAGCCTGGTGCCCGCCGTGATGTGGGAGGAGGATCTCGAGGCTTCGGCTAACCTGAGCGTACCGCGCAGCTCCGACGTCGATTTGCTCGGCATGACGTTGTCGGGCTCGATAGCGCTCGCGCCCGCCGAAGGCCGGCAAGGTCGTGCCGCCAGCGACGCTGGGCCGCTCACGATGTGGCACGCGTTCATCGCTCCGGGGGCGGGGGTCACTTTGTCGGCGGTCAAGGGCAGTGCTCGAGTTTTGCTCATCGCCGTCACGTCGGGAGAGCCGATCGCTCCTCACCTCGACCCAACCGACGCCCATGCGTGGAAACAACGCCGCGCCCCGATCGCCCAAGTCGATTTGGCGTCCTTACCGGATCTTGCCTGGGCCAAGGGGGCTTACCACGCCCGGATCGGATTCGCTGCGGAGCAGTCTCCCCGCGCGAGCCTGGGCGTGCTTCGAATGAGTGCCGAGGGAACCGTCGCAGCGCACCGGCACGACAAGGAATGGGAGCTCATGGGGATCCTCGAAGGCGACGGAGATTTCGTACAGGCCGCAGCAGGTGAAGAACGCGTATCGCATGTCGTGGGGGGCACGTTCGTGGCCGTCCCGCCTGCGACGCGCCACGAGTGGCGGCCCGGCCGGTCACGGCCATTTCTGGGAATTCAGCTCTATTCACCACCGGGCCCCGAGCAGCGTTTCAAAAAGCTCGCAGCCAACCCAGAGAACTGAGTAAGAGTGGTTTCGCCGTGCTGCTGAGATCGCGCTCGCTGCTGCTTTCGTTGGTCAGTGTGAGCTACGTCCTCGCCGCTGGTCTGCGCGCGTCGCCGGACAAGGGATGGGGCATCGTCGCCTTCATCGTGCTGCCTCTCGGGCTTCTCTTGGTGTGGTCGCGAAGCGCACCTCCGGCGCGCGGCGAAGACTGGGTCACGCCGATCACCCGGCGGTCGATGCGCGCATGCGCTTTCGGGGTCGGACTGCTCGCCGCCGCGCGCGTCGCCCCGCCGCACTTGCCATGGTTCGAAGCCACCGCCGTTTTTGGAACCTCGCTCGCCGGTGGCGCCGCCCTCGTGGCACTCGCGCGCATTGCGCCGCTCGGCGGGCTGCTCACGGTCCCGAGAGGGGCGGAGCGATTGCATGCCGCCGTCGCGCTCGTCCTGGCCGGAACAGGGGCGGCGCTCGCGCCGCTCGCGGGGCCGAACGTTTCCCGCGGTGCGTGGGCGGAGCCGTCGGTCGTCGATGCGACCTGCAGCGTGGTGGCGACGCTCTCGCTCGCGTCGACGATCCTGACCGCTTGGCGCCTGCGCCGCCTGAGGCGGCTCGATCTCGGCGCGGGAGAGCGGCTGAGCGCGGCCCTCACGCTCGGTTGGGTCGCCCTCCTGATTGGAGTGCCCGCATCCTTGCTCGGCATCGCTCCTGCTTCGCACGTCTTGGAGCTCGCCGCATCGCTCGCTGCCTTCGCCATCACGATGATGTGCCTCGCGCGCGATCCCACCTTCGTCGCGAGGACGCAGCGGGTGCTCGTCGCGGTGAGCATTCTCGCCGCACCGATGGCCCTTTTCGCGGCGTCAATCGCCGCGCAAGCGCCGCATCGAGGCGCCTCGATGGCGGTCGTGGCGCTGGTCATCGGCGTCGGCATCGGCCTCGTCGGCGTTCCCATTGCACGGCCGCTCGCCCCCGAACAATCGAAGTGGATCGACGCCATTCAGGGCGCCGGCGAAGCGGCGCTCCGCGCCGATCCGGAGACCGCCGTCACCGCCGCGCTCTCGGCGTTGCGACAAGGACTCGGACCTTCGTCGACGAGTCCGGAGCTCTGGCGCATCGACCCTCCGGCGCTGATCACCGTCGATCGCGCGGGATATGCGCGCACCGATCCCACGCTGTCAGCCCCCGGCCTGCTCTTCGACCTCGCGAAAGGGGAACCGGAGCAGACGGTTCGCACGGCGGTTCTGGAGAAGCTCGAAGTGCGGCGCCCCGATATCCGCCCTGCCCTGGAGTGGTTGCGGGTGCGAGAGGCCACGTCGTTCACTTTGCTCACCGATACCGAGGGGCCCGTGGCCGGTTTGGTGCTCCCCGTCGGAATGCGCACCCAACCGCTGACGCTCGAAGAAGTGCGCGCTCTTCGGGCACTGGCCGACCGACTCGCGGCTCTGGTCGCCGTCTCAGCCGCACTCGCACGCGCACACGATCGCGCCGCCCTGGCCCAACGCTCGGCCGAGCTCGAAGAAGATCGCGCTCGTCGCTTCGAACAATTGGTCACGGCCGGTAGCAAGCGCGCTGAAATGTTGACCCGGAGGTTGGCGAGGCCGGCGCAGGTCGCCCCCTACAGCGCGGCTGCCCGCCGTACGGTCGAAGAGCTCGAGCGAATCGGCAAACTGGGTGCAACGACGGCGCCGGGGCCGCCCTCAACATTACCCGTGAGCTTGCTCACGCCTCCAGGCATCGATCCGATTCCCTATGCGGCCGTCGTACACGGCGCCGGTCCGCGGCGCACAGGACCTTTCGTGGTCGTCGATGCGGCAGGCAGCGACGAGCAAAAGGAGACGACCTGGCGCGACCCCGCGACCTCGCCGCTCTGTCTCGCCGATGGCGGCTCAATGGTCATCTTGAGCGTGGCGGCTCTTCCAGCAGCGACCCAGGCATTTGTCGCCGAGGCGCTGGCCGAGCGCCGTTCGCCGGCAGGCGACGCAACGCCGCTCGATGTTTTGCTCATCGTCTCCGTGCCGACCACGGTCGACACGTTGGTGGCCAGCGGCCAATTGCAACCTTTGCTGGCGGATTGGCTAGGCGATCGCGCCGTACCGTTGCCGGCGCTGTCGGCGCGCAGCGACGATCTGCGCGCACTGTTCGTCGATCGGCTCGCACGCCTCGGCGTGCGTCTGAAGGGGCGTCCCATGGGGCTCGACGCGCAGGCGCTCGGGCGGTTGGTCGAGCACAGCTGGCCGGGTAACGAGCTCGAGTTGGAAGACGTGCTGACGCGGGCCGTGGCGGTCGCCGCAGGGGACGTGCTGACCAGCACGCACCTCGACCAAATCGGTTTCATCGCTTCCGCCCCCAAGGTGCGCCGCGGCTCGCGCCCCCCCGCACCGGGGAAACCGACTGCCACGACCTCGCCCGTCTTGGCGGGAGCCGATCGCGATCGGCCCTTGCAGCGTTTTCGCCCGTAACCATCCCGCCGCAGCGGGTTGTCAGCTCGCCTTACTTGTACATCTCGTCGAGGATCTCGTCCTCGCGACCTTGGGCGATGAGACGGTCGTGCCGGAACGCTTCGCGCAAGGCGAGCCAGGTGAAAAACATGATGATCGGGATGAGGCCCGCGATGGGCATGTTGTCGCCCTTGCCGACAATCTCGAGCAGATTCTCGAGCCCCTCGTGGAACTCCTGCGGCAGGCTCACCATCGACATCAGCATGATGCGCCCTGATCTAGAGCAAATGCAGGTCTCCGGCAAGTGACGTCCAACTCGGGAACCACCGAGGGCGAAAGCGAGTGGCGGACGGGCTCCTGGGCAAGTAGGGTAACGTAGTATGTCGATTTCTCCCCTGAACCAGCCCTCGCTCGTCGGTGGTCGGTTCGAGGTGGAGCGGGAGGTGGGACGGGGGGGAGTTGGCATCGTCTACCGCGCGCTCGACCGCGAAACTCGGCAGTGGGTGGCGCTGAAACTCATCGCGGTGCGCGGCGTCGATGCATCGGAAGAGGCTCGATTTCTGCGGGAGGGCAAGCTGCTCCAGGCGCTCGATCACCCCCACATCGTGAGGCTCGTCGCCTACGGCACGCTCGATGAAGCTCCGTACGTGGCCATGGAATGGCTGGAAGGCGAAGACCTCTCCGCGCGCACGCGCCGGGCGCCTCTCGGGCTGCGCGACGCCGTCGAAGTGGCCCGGCAGATCGCCGTCGCGCTCGACGTTGCGCACGGCGCCGGGGTCATCCATCGCGACATCAAACCTTCCAACATTTTCCTTCTGGCGCGCCCTTCGACGACCGACCGGCCTTTCGCCAAACTGGTGGATTTCGGAGTGGCGCTGGAAGACGACGTTCGGCTCACTCGGACCGGTGTGGTCGTCGGCACACCCGCTTACATGGCGCCGGAGCAAGCCAAGGCCGAAGGGGTGCTCGACGCTCGCGCGGACATCTACTCGCTCGGAGCTTCCCTATTCGAGCTCGTCGCGGGGCGCCCGCCGCACGTGGGGCCGACTGCGATTGCCACGCTGGCGAGGCTCGTGACGACCGACGCGCCGAAGCTTTCCGAGCTCGTGGCCCAAGTCCCCCCCGCCCTCGATGAGCTCGTGAGCAGGATGTTGGCGACCGATCCTCTGAGACGTCCCGCGAGCGCCCTCGAAATCGTGGAAGCCCTCGCGCGCATCGGGGCCGATGCAGCGACGGCGGACATGACGCTGCCTCGAGGGTCCGCCGCCGCGCAGTCGACCATGGCCATGGGGGGGACGCGGCTGTTTACCTCGATCGTCGGCCTGGGCATGGGGACCGGCGAGGATCGCGCCAAGATCGTCGAGCAGTTGCGCCAACGCGGTGCCGACGCCGTCGCGCTCGGGCCGGACGCGGTCGTGGCCCACTTGGGGGCCCGCCGCGCGCTCGGCGGAGAGGCGGCCCGCGCGCTCGAGCTTGGGCGTTTCCTCGCGGAAAAGCGCGGCAAAGTCGGGGTCGCCACCGGTCGCAGCAAAGTCGATCTCACCCGACCGGTCGGCGAAGTCGTGGATCGCGCCGCCGGACTCGCGCACAGCGCGGATCCCGCGCAGGTCCTCGCCGACACGACGACCACCGAGCTCGCCCGCAGCAGGTTCGAATTTCAGCTCCGGGGGGATGGCTCGGCGGTGGTGGGCCCCGCGCTGAAAGGAAAGCGCGGCGAGGGTTCGGGAGGCGCTCCCTTTTTCGGACGTGAGGCCGAGCTCACGCAGATCCTCTCCGTGTACGAACGCTGTGTCGACGACAGCACGCCGATCGTCGTCAGCATTTCAGGCGCGCCCGGCATCGGCAAAAGCCGCCTGACCCGCGAGGTTCTCGCGCGCATCGCCGCGCATGCCGATCCGCCCAAGATCGTGGTCGTACGCAGCGAATCCTTCGGGCGAGGGCATCCGCTCGGTCTCGCGGCGGGCGTGCTGCGCGCCCTGCTCGGGCTTTCCAAGGGGACAACCCTGGAGGTCGCACGCGGGGCCCTGCACGCACTACCTGCACCCCTCGATGCGAACAAGAGGGCCCTCAGCGTCGACGCCCGTGAGCTTCTGGCGCGTCTCATCGCCAACGAAGCGCTTCCCGAAGGCGTCGATCCACGAGGGGCACGCGACGAGCTTTGGCTCGCGATGACTGATTTCTTGATCCAAATGGCCAATCGCGAACCGTCGGTCGTAGTGCTGGAAGACTTACAGTGGGCGGATTCCGAATCGATCGATTGGATGGAGCACGCTCTCGGGCGCGCGGCCGGGCAGCCGCTCTTCTTGCTCGCGGTGGTGCGACCCGAGTTTTTCCGCAAGCGTGGGCAGACGCCGAGGTTCATGGGTCGCGACCACGTGAAGATGGACCTGCGCCCAGTCTCCCGGCGCGCGGCGCGCGCGATAGCTGGCGCCATTCTCGCCGATAGCGCGACCGACAAGGCACTCGATCGCATCGCCGCGCAGGCGGCAGGCTCGCCGCTCTTCGCCGAGGAGCTCGCACGGCTCACCGCTCTCGGGCGCGACACCCAATCGGCGCCGACGATCGAAGCGGCGATCCAGGTGAGCCTCGACGCGCTCGACGAGGTCTGCCGTGACGCCATCGCGCGCCTCTCGGTCTTCGGGCTGTCCGGCTGGGACAAGGGACTCGAAGCGCTGGGGATCGTCTCCTACGAATCTGCCCTGAAACAGCTCGCCGCGGCCGACTTGTTGGTGGAGCAGGCCGACTCGCGGCTGACCGGCGCCCGCGAATGGGCATTCAAGCACGCGCTCGTGCGCGACGTGGCTTACGCCGCGCTCGGCGAGCCGCAGAAAAAGCATCTTCACGCACTGGCCGGCGCGTGGCTGGCGAAGATGGGCGAAGACGCGGCCACCGTGGCCAACCATTTCGAAATCGGCGACAAGCCAGGCGAGGCCGCCGTGCACTGGGAGAAAGCCGCACGCCGGGCGCTTTCTGCCAACGCACTCACCGAAGCGGTGCGCATGGCCGAGATCGCGCTCGTGCATGCCGACAAGAAGCCGGTGAGTTTCGCTCGTGCACTCTTGCTCGACGAGGCCTGGAGCCGCCTCGACCCACGCGCCGCCGATCGTGAAACGGCGATCGTCGCGCTCGGTGAAGGCGTTTTCGACGAGGGCAGCCGAATCCGCGCGGAAGGTGCGCGGGTTCGCTACGACCATGCGCGCGGAAGAGGCGGCGCGGACGTCGTGGCTCGCTTGTGCGAAGTGCGCGCCCAAGCCGAGGAGCTCGGCCTGGTCGATGAAGAGGCGCGATGCACGGCAACGCTCGCCAGCCGCTACGCCTTCGGCGGCAAGCTCGAAGCCGCCGAACGCGAAGCCGATCACCTACTCGAGATCGCCGAAGCGCGCGGGATTCCCTCGGCCGCAGTCGACGCATGGCAGAGCCTCGCCGTCGTGCGGCAGACGCGCGGCGAGCTCGCGTCCGCTCTCGATGCGCGCAAGAGCGCACGGCTCGCGGCCGGCCGGGCGGGTCTCAAGGAGCGCGAGGCCATGCTTTCGGTGAACGTCGGCTTCGCTCTCACCACGATCGGCGCTCGCCAAGAAGCTCGCGACTCCATCGACGCTGGTCTTGCCATCGCCCACGCGATCGGCAGTCCCGGCGCCATCCGCCACGCACGCATGAACTTGCTCGGATGGACGGCCACCTTCGGCACCGATCCGAGCTGCGACGCCGAGCTCGCCGAGGCGCGCGCCGACGCCGACGCCGCTTCGAGCGGCGCCTGGGCGTCACCCGACCGAGCCACGCTGGGCGTTCTCTTCTATCGCGGGTGCGAATGGCTGACATCGAGTGATCCCAAGGCACCATCGCGTGCGCGCTCTCTGTTCAGAACGACCACCGAAGCGTACCGCGCGACCGGCAACCGCGATCTCATCCCCGTCGCCCTCGCCATGTGGGCGCACGCGGAACGCAGATGCCGCGATCTCACCAAGGCTCGCGCGCTCGCCGAAGAAGCCGCGAGCCTCATCGAAAAAGGGGCCCCGAGCCTGCTGAACGAGAGCCCCGTGTTCCTCGCCCTGCACGACGTTTATCTCGACGCCGGCGACCAGGCGCAGGCGATCGAAGCCATTCGGCGAGGCATGTCGCCCCTCACGCGCCGCCTCGATGGTCTGCGCGCCACGCCTTACGCCGATATTTTCGTGGCCGAGCTCCCCCACAACGCGACCCTCTTGCGTCGAGCCGAGGAGTACGGCCTGATACCGCCCGAGATTCGGAAGCTGACGTCCCGCGAGAACGCAATCTGAAAGGAACATGATCGCCTACGAGATCCGCGGCGTCCAGCCCTCCGACGAAGATCAGCTGCTATCGGTCGCGCGCCACCTGAACACGGTCAATCTGCCCGACGACCGACAAGCCATTCGCGACATCATCGATCTTTCCCAACGGAGCTTCGCCGGGGAGGTCAAAGAGCCGAAGAAGCGTGAGTACGTCTTCGTGCTCGTCGATCTCGCCGAGCAGCGTGTGATCGGCACCTCGATGATCGTCGCGCAGCTCGGCCGGCGCGATGCCCCTTACATCTATTTCGACGTCATCGAAGAGGAAAAATATTCGCAAACGCTCGACCGGCACTTCTATCACACGCTCCTTCGCATCGGCTATTCGTACAACGGGCCGACCGAGATCGGCGGACTCATCGTCGCGCCGGAATATCGGAAGGCACCCGAGCGGCTCGGCCTGATCATCTCTTACGTCCGCTTTCTCTTCATCGCCGCGCACCGATCGCTCTTTCGCGACGAGATTCTGGCGGAGCTCTTGCCGCCGCTCGAGCCGGACGGAACCAGCCACCTCTGGGAAGCTCTCGGGCGCCACTTCACCGACCTTTCCTACGCAGAAGCGGACTTCTTGTCGAAAAAGAACAAGGAATTCATCAAGAGTCTTTTTCCGGACGGCGTCGTGTATGCGACGTTGCTTCCCGGCGACGCGCAGGACGTGATCGGCAAGGTGGGTTTGCAGACCCGGGGCGTGGAGAAGCTTTTGAAACGCGTCGGCTTTCGATACGCGTATCGCATCGATCCATTCGACGGGGGGCCGCACTTCACGGCGCCGACGGACGAGATCACGTTGGTAGCGCGCACCCGGCGGGCGCGCATCGCCGATGTCTTCCCCCCTTCCGACGCGCCCAAGAACCGTACCCTTTGCGCCAAAGAGCTCGCGAGTTCGCCGTTCCTTCGCGCCGTCATCGCCGACGTGCGCGATCTCGGCGGTCGCGGCATCGCCATCGATTCCGAAGTCGCCGAGCACCTCGGCCTCGACGCGAGCGACGAGGTCATCATCCTTCCGCTCGACTGATCCCGCATGCCCATCGGACGGTCTCGCCGCTCCTTTTCGACTCCTCCCGCCCCGCGCGGCGAGGTCGTCTCCTTCGCGGCCGGGTCCTGGGGGCAGCTTGCCGTCGAAGTTCGCGAGCCGAGCGGGCCAGCCCAGGGCACGGCCATCCTGCTTCATTCGACGATGGCGTCGCGGCGCATCTTCAATTCACCGCGCGAACAGGGCTTGGCCACGCTGCTCAACGACAACCGACTTCGCACCCTCGCCCTCGATTTTCGCGGACACGGCGACAGCGGCCCGAATGCCAGGCAAGGGGGCGTCTGGACCTTCGACGACTTCGTGCGCGAGGATGTTCCTGCGCTCTGCCGCGCCGCGCGCGACCGCTGGCCAGAGGACAAGCTGACGTTGGTCGGCCACTCGCTGGGAGGACAGGCGGCGATCGCGTCGGTCGCAACCGGGCTCGCCGATGCCGATGCCATCGTCGTTCTTTCGACCAACGTCTGGCTGCCGAGCGACGAATCGAACCCGGTCCTTCGCGCAAAAAAAGCCGCGATCGTGCGCTTCTGAGGCCTCACCACCCGAGCGCGAGGCTACTTTCCTGCTCGCGCTCTCGGCTTCGGCTCGGATGACGAGGCAGCGGCTTACATGGCAGCCTGGACGCGCTTCTGGACGCGGGACCGCTGGACGAACGAAGACCTCGGCATCGACTACCTCGAGGCGATGTCCCGCCTCCGCGTCCCTCTTCTCTCGATAAGCTCGCTCGGCGACGACTGCTTCTGCACGCCGCCGTGTGCCGCGCGTTTCGTCCTCCGCGCCCCGCGCGAGCGCACGACCTTCGAACTCGTGCGCCGCGCCGACGACGGCGGCCCTCCCCCTCCGCACATGGAGCTCGTCACCACCCGGGCCGCCGCCTCGTTTTGGCAACGAGCGGCAGATTTCTGCAAGGCGTGATGCTGATGCGCCAAGGTCCATGCAGCTCGTCATCCTTCACACGAATGTTTGGGTCGCTCGTTCGCCGCGATCAAGCGTTGGGGAAGTGGCTCGCCCGCCAACCGGTCGAGCAACCAGGTGGTCGGGTACCCAGATGGTCGAGCACCCGGTTCGTCTGCTATGGTGCGCCGAGCTCGACGCGAAGAACAGGAGTCGGCGCATGCGAAGTCTGGATTGTTTCATCGCTCGCGTGATCGCGTGCCTCGCAATGGCGGCGGTCTGGGGTTGTTCGGCGGGGGGAGAGACGACGGGACGCGGCGGCCCGCGGACACGCGAAACCGGGGGAACGACAGGTTCGGGCGGTACGACCGGCACCAGTACCACGGGCTCGGGAGGATCGATCAGCGTGGGGCGAGACGCGTCGGTCGTGGCACCCGACGGCGGCGAGACGTGTGCGTTGGAAGCACGGCAGGCGCAGGCGGTGCCGGTCGACCTGCTCTTGCTCGTCGATTCTTCCGACTCGATGGCTGCGCAAATCGGCACGAGAAGCAAGTGGCAGATGGTCACCGAAGCGCTGCTCGCCTTCCTTCGTGATCCCCGTTCAGCGGGCCTCGGCGTCGGGCTGCAGTTCTTCCCGCAGCCCGGATCCGGCTCGCCATGCCGGACCGATGTGGACTGCGGCTATGTCAACTCACCGACGACGCCGGTCTGCCAGCTACCGCAATTTTGCGCGGGCACCGCGACGCCGGACGCGGGGCTCAAGTCGTGCCGCGCGGGTTCGCTCAGCTGCTCGGGTGGCGCGGCGTGCCTTCCCGCGGGCACATGCTCGGTGACCGCCCTCGACTGCACCAACATCGGGCAACCTTGTCCGTCGGGGATGACCGGTGACCTCTGCACCGCGCTTCCCAAGTTGTGCACGGTTACCGACACGCAGAGCTGCGATCCGACTGTCTACGCGCAGCTCGCCGCACCGATCGCCGCGCTGCCGGTGCCGGCCGAGCGGCTCCTCGCGAGCGCCCTCGCGCGGCGTGGACCGGGCGGCGGTACGCCCTTGGGAGCAGCGGTCAAAGGCGCGCTCGTGCAATTGAACACCCAGGTCGCAGGTCACCCCGATCATCGCGGCGTGCTCGTCCTCGCAACCGATGGGCAGCCTTCTCCGAACTGCGCGCCGAGCGATATACCCACCATCGCCGGATTGCTCAGCGCTGCGCGCACCGGGAGCCGCAGCATCGCGACCTACGTGATCGGCATTTTCACCTCCGGCGAAACGGGCGCACAGCAAGCGCTCACGCAACTCGCCACCGCGGGCGGCACGGCCCCGCCGTTCGTCGTGAACACCATGCCCGACCTGGCCCAGCGCTTTCTCGATGCCCTGAACCAGATCCGCGGGCAGGCGCTCCCGTGCGAATTCAATATTCCCAAACCCATGTCGGGTCCTCTGGATTTCGGCAAAGTGAACGTGCACCTCAAACTGAGCAGCGGGGAGGAAGACATCTACTACACGGGAGGCCCAGAGCGCTGCGATCCCGTGCGCGGAGGGTGGTATTACGACGTCAACCCGGCCGGCGGCACCCCGACACGGATCGTCACCTGCGGCGCCAGTTGCCGCCGCATCCAATCCGATCCGATGGGCAGCGTCGAGCTGCGCTTCGGTTGCAAGACCATCGACATTCGATAGAGCCTCCGAGCTTTACGGACCGACCCTCGTGGTCGCGATGACCGCATCGTCGATGTACAGCGTGGAGATCGGCGGGGTGAGGTTGTTGGCGCCGTTGCCGATCGCCCAATAGAGATCCGGTGAAGGCGCATCACCGAGACCCATCAGATCCAGCACCGGATCGCCGTCTTGCCAGAAGGTGAGCCGGGTGCCGTTGGGCGGCGCGTAGCTGAAGAAAGCCTCGAAGTGGATCCACTGCCCGACCGGCACCGGCTTCGGGAAGGCGCCGAGCGTGTCCTTGTCGGCGATGTGATCGTAAAATGAAATGATCATCGCTGCATCGCCGGGGCGCTCGAGATTGACGTCCCAGAGGTTTCGGTAGGTGCCGAGGTTATTGGGATCCTGGGATCGGATGAGAAAGATCGACCACCAAACATCGGGCGTGTGCGCCTCGCTGAAGTAAAACCAGGCACTGTAGTAGGCGGGGGCCGTGGCGGCGCGACGGTACACGCGCGCGGTGTGATCGGCTGCGTCGCTCGTGTCGATGGTCATCTTGACGGAGTAAGACCCGCCGTGCGCCTGTTCGCTGGAAATTTCGATGGTGCCTCCCGCTTGGTACTCGCCGCCCATCGCGTCGCCGCCTGCATGCCATTGCGACAGGTCGCCGGTTTCATGGTCGGCAAACCAGAGGATACCCGAAGGCGCGTCGAGCTTCGCCTCACCGTCACCCGAGGTACTCGCATCGTTCCCGGCAGGACGCGCGCCCAGCAAGATCTCGGAGTTGCACCCGCCGAGAAGCGATGCGAATCCAAGAGCCACGCACACGGTCGCGCGAGCCTTCGACCGCTGAACGGCCATCGCGCGATCTCGCATCAGCGAAGAGGTGAACGAAGGGCTCGCAATGCCTGCTCGCGGAACCTCCCCGTCGGGTAAGCCTGCAGGTAGAGCGACGCAAGCCGCGATGCATCTGCATCGCCGCGCGCGGCCGCGGCTTCGATGGACAACGCGAGCGCCTCTTCTTGGAGCGCCCCGTCGGGATACTTGGACCGGTACTCCGCGGCAAGCTCGCGCACGCGTCCGTAGTCAGCGGCGCGGCGCGCCTGCATCGCTTGCACCATGAGCGCGGCGCCCGGAGAACGCACCAGATCGGCGGAAGGCGCGGTCGACGGCGGGCGCAACCTGCCGGCAGGCTTGGCCTCCGGAGAGAACGTGGCCGGGCGGCGCAATGGCTCGGGTGGTGTAGTCGCCGGGGCGATGTTTTGGTGCGGGATCGCGGGCAGCTCGATCGCGGGCGGCCGCTGCGCGGGCTGGGGCGCGAGTGGGGGGGCGGCCGAGGCAAGCGGCCGGTGCGAACGCAGCCACATGCGAGCTACCATCCCGCTCGCTCCCGTCGCGCCGAAGAGTACGATCGCGATCGCGAAGGCGGGGCTCAGCCGGAAAATCGATCGCTTCATCCCCGAGGCGTGAAGAGCGTTCCACACGCGATGTTTCCGCGCGGCAGAAGGCTCGAGCGGCCGCGCCTGCGCCAGGAGCGCCACTCCGCACGCCTCGTTCGCATCGAACCGATCCGACTGCTCCAACAGTCGCTTCAAGGCAACCTCCCTCCCCGGCGAGCGCGATCGATGAGCTCGTAGAACTCCTTTCGCGCGTGGTGCAAGCGAGTCCACACGGTGTTGACCGGCACTCCTTCGAGTTCCGCGATTTCTTCGCCGCTATAGCCTTCGATCTCGAAGAGGATGAAAGCCGCACGGCGCGTTTGGCTCATCTTGGCCAGGATCTGAACGAGCAGACGTTCGGCTTCGCGGCGTTCGAGCAGCTCGGTCGGGTCCTCTGGCCGGGCAAACGATCCGCTCTCGGGCGGATCTTCTTCCTTCTTGGGAGCGCGCCGGAACCAAGCCCGGCGGCGGTAGTCGCGCACCGTGCGTTGGCTGATTCTGTAGAGCCACCCACGGATGTTCTTGCCGTCGAATTGCGCAAGCTTCCGACGGACGATCAGGAATACTTCCTGCGTGAGATCATCGAGATCGGCGTCGAGACCACCAAAAGCCCGCACCCAGCGCGACACCTCGTCGAACCATCGGGTGTAAACGTCTTCGAAAACGAGAACCGACGGAGCGCGCTCTTCGAGCGGAACCTGTGTCGATAGGGCCTTTACCACCATGACATCAGCCGACATCGAAGAAAGATGGTGGCGCATGGGCAAAAGCTTCTCGCTTTTCACTCGATCTCGAGGGCCAGCCCGCCTGACCCCCTCAACCATAGCGTGGGCATCGAGCCGACGCTCCCCCGCCCCTCGGGTTCGTCGACCGCCAGTCGATAAGGAGACGGAACCCAAGTTGCGCCCAGCGACAGACACAGCGCAAAATTGTCGTTGAACCAAAATCTACCGGCTACCCCGGCGCGACCCCCTAGCTCGAGGCGGATTTGACGTTGATTCTGCTCGAGGTTCTTTCCGGCGATCGCCAGAACGCTGAGCGCCGGACCGATCTCGGCTCCCGCTTCCCATCCCCCCACGCGAACACTCCATCCTGCCGCGAAATCCAGAGGAACGATCCATGCGCCGGCATCGGCCTCATCGAAGTGAAGAGATCCGTAGAGAACACCTGCGCCGACCGATAGGTAGAACTCACGCTTGTAGCGCGCCCACGCGGCCGCGCCGCCCATCGTCGTCCAGCTGCGCGTCGAAGACGGCGGGGCCACCTGCACAAGCGCTCCCAGCGCCACATCGAAGTGGGACGTTGCTCCCACGCGCTCCGGTGGAGTCGCCGACGGTGCGTTCTCGCGCGTCGACGCGGCGGTCGGGCGCGGCACCGGCGTGCTCGGCGCGACGGGCGCCGTCGGCGCGGAGGGTGACGTCGCGCGTGGCGGCGCAGAGGTCGCAGGTGGAGCTGGCGACGGAGCAGCTGGTTCGGCGACGACCGGTGGATCGAGCACGAGGGCGATGAAGACGGCGGCGTGACGCGCTCGTTCGGTGCACTGCCTCGTTGGATCTGCGAACGATCGCTCCTGTCTCGCGACGGTGACCCGAAAGTTCGTTCCCTCGTCGGAGATCGAAGCATCGTCGACGCCGGCAGAGCCGCTCGCCGGCGCGATCTTCGTTCGTTGGAGCAAGCGCGCGAGAAGCCCGACGACCTGTGACGGATTGGGGCACGCGCTCTCGTCTCCCACGACGCGCAGCGAAGCGGGCGGCTCTGCACGCGCGGTAGCCGCCGCGAGCGCCAAGAGCGCGGCGGAGCCGGTGGCGCGGCAACCTTTCACGTCTCAGCTTTCCCACAGGACGCGCCGAACCTTCAAGAGCGATGAAGGTTTTCCGCGTGAACTGCCATTGAGGCTGGCAGCCGGCCAGCTTCCATGGAACCTTGGTTGGCGCGTAACCGTTTGCCATCGAAAGAGAAGGTCTTCATGCATGAGCAGTCCCGGCTGAGGCGTCCTGCAACCAAATATCTGAGGGCAATGTTTTGGAGCGGGATGACTGCGACTTCTCTTTTCGTTTGCGCGTGCAGCAATGCTTCGAGCGACGAGGGACCGAGCGGCACGGGACAGGGTGGTAGCGCCTCAGGATCGACGGTCGGCACGACGTCGACGAGCTCGGGAAGCCCCACCAGCAGCGCAACTGGAGGCAGCTTCAGCACGGGGGGCAATGTTGGAACCGGGGGCGACACCGGCAGTTCGGGCGCGGCGGGAACCGGCGGCTCGACGGGCACCGGCGGCGCAGCGAGCGACGGCGGTTCCAATGGGGGCGCCGGGGGCGGAACCGGGGGCGGTTCCGTTTCGGGCGTGATGCGCGTCTACGCGAGCGGCTACGGCAACACGATCGGGACTTTCGCTTTCGATCCGCAGACCGGCTCGCTCACCTCCCGAGGAGCTCCGATCACCGGGGTGACGGCCCCCTCTTTTCTGGCCTGGGGATCTCCGGCCAAAAACCTGTATGCGCTGAGCGAAACCGACAATGGTCGCATCTACGCGTATTCGATCGACCCGCTGCAGGGCACGCTCGCCGCCATCAACAACGCGTCGTCTTCCGGTGCGGGTCCCGCCCACCTGCTCGTCGATCCCTCGAACAAATGGGTGCTCGTCGCCAACTACGATGGAGGAACGGCGGCGGTTCTCCCGATCCAGGCCAACGGCGGCGTGGGAGCACCCGTCGACACGCAAACATTCCCAAGCGCGACCCCTCCCCTCCCCCATCAGATCGTCCTCGATCCCAATCATCAGTTTGCCTTCGTTCCCTTGAAAGGTGCCGACGCCATCGCGCAGTTTCGGTTCGACGCGGCCGCCGGCAAACTCCTGGCGAACACCCCCGCACGCGTAGCCACCAAAAGCGGCGCCAACCCAAGGCACATCGCCTTTCATCCGAACTCTCGGTTTGCCTACGTGATCAACGAGAGCAACTCGACCATGGTGGCTTACACCTACGATGCTTCACTCGGGAGGCTCACCGAGCTGCAAACCCTTTCGACGCGAGCCGCGGGGGCTTCGGGCAGCAACTCGACCGCGGAAGTGGCCATCCATCCGTCGGGCAAGTGGCTCTACGGATCGAATCGAGGGGACAACAACATCGTTCTTTTTTCGATCGGCGATGCCGACGGCAGGATGACGTTCGTCAATCACACCAGCACCGGCGGCGGTCCGCCCCGTCATTTCTCGATCGATCCCACTGGCAAATTCTTGCTGGCCGCGAATCAGATGTCGAACAACCTGGTCGTCTTTCGCATCGGGACCGACGGCAAACTGACGCAAGCCGGAAGTCCAACGACGGTCGCCGGCATGATGCCGACGTTCGTGGGAGCGCTCTTTTTGCCCTGATCGCCGCTCACTGGCGATCGTCGCGCGACGCTCATCCGTCCGCGGTCCTAGCGGTGCCTGAAGATTGTTGTCCGATTGTGGGCCTGTGCGGCCATTACTCGGGGCACTGAAGTCAGGGAGCGGATCAGACGCTCGTGTGAATCGGATGCTCAATGTTTCGATCAGGGTAGAAGATTCCTGCGCTGGTGGACGAGCCGCAAATTCGGGCGGCGTAACGTTCCACCATGCGACGGGCCATAGAAGGTTCCGCCGTGGCTCTTCCATCCATAGGGGGGGCGCGAACTCAGCCGGCGCGCAGAGACGAAGCTCCCGCACCGAGATCTTTGGACGAGTTCCTTCGGCTCGCGGTTTGGCCGAACCGAAGGCCGCGACGAATCACTCAAAAGGGATCATGTCATGACGAGATCCATTGCTAAGGCGGTCGGTGGATTCTGGCTCGCAACTACCGTCGCGTGCACGGCCATCATCGCGGAGCCGAACGATCGCGGCCCCGGCGCACCCGGTAGCGGCACCCCAGGAGACCCGAGCAACCCCACGAACCCGGTCCCGCCCCCGACGGGCGGGGGCACCGGAACCGGTGTGCCCGCGGATCCGTACGCAGCCGGCCCGATGCCGATGCGGCGGCTGAATCGGCGCGAATACAACAACACCGTGCGCGACCTGCTCAGCGTCGCGACCAAACCCGCCGATGCATTCCCCGCGGACCTCGACCCCGACTTCATTTTCCATCGTGCGGGTCTCGTGTCTTCGCTCGACGCCGATCGGCTGCGCGAAGCGGCGGAGACGCTGGCCAGCGCGGCCAACGTCACGACGCTGGCGCCCTGTGCCACGACCGGAGGCGACCCAACGTGCGCCCACAAGTTCGTCGAAACGTTCGGCCTGCGTGCGTACCGCCGACCGCCGTTGGCGGCCGAGATCGATCGGCTGATGGCGCTCTATCAGGTCGGCCGCACGACGTTGATGCTGGATTACGCGGGCGCGATCAAGCTGCTCATCGAGGCCATGTTGCAATCACCGGCATTCATCTATCGCTGGGAGCTCGGCCCGAATGCTCCCACGTTGGAAGGCCAAGTGGTTCGTCTCGGTCCGTACGAAGTCGCATCTCGCCTCTCGTATTTTCTCTGGCGCTCGATGCCCGACCAGCAGCTCTTCGCGGCCGCCGCCGCGAACCAGCTCTCGACCGACGCCGATCTCGAGCAGCAGGCCCGCCGCATGCTCGCCGATACGAAAGGGCGAGAGACCGTGGGCTCGTTCTTCGGCGAATGGCTGAGCCTCGAGCAGGTGCCGGAACGTCCCAAAGACACGACGCTCTACCCGGAATTCAACGACGCGCTGAAGGCGGCGATGACGGCCGAGATGCAAAACTTCGTGAGCAACGTGGTGTTCGAAGGAGATGGGCGGCTCTCCTCGCTGCTTACGGCCACGTATTCGTACGTCAATCAACCGCTCGCCAAGCTCTACGGGCTCACCAGCACGACGACCACCAACTTGCAGAAGACCGAGCTGAATCCCGCCGAGCGCCTCGGGCTTCTCACCCAGCCGGCTTTCCTGACGGTCACCGGCGCGACGGACGGCTCGAACCCGGTCAAGCGCGGCAGGAAGGTGTACGAACGCCTTCTCTGCGGAACGCTTCCTCCGCCGCCACCCAACGTGCCGCCCCCCAAACCGCCATCCGCGGGCGGCACGACCCGCGACCGCTTCGTCGAACACGATATGCAGGCCTGCGCCGCCGGTTGTCATACGCTCATGGATCCCATCGGATTCGGTTTCGAGCACTACGACGGCATCGGCAAGTACCGAACGCTCGACAATGGCCTGCCGGTGAATTCAGCCAGCAAGATCCAGCTCGACGGTGCGGCGCAAAATTTCAAGGACGCCATCGAGCTCAGTCGCCTTCTGGCCGACAGCGCGGAGGTCCGAAACTGTTTCGTGAGACAGTGGACACGCTTCGCATTCACCCGCGCCGAGACCGACGCGGACCAAGCGTCGCTCAACTCGGCGAACGCCAAGTTCGTCGGCGGCAATTACTCCGTGCGTGAGCTTCTCGTAGGCGTAGCCCTCTCGCGCTCGTTCCGATATCGAAGCCTTGCTGCCGGAGAACAACCATGAACCACGAGAGATTCTCGCGAAGGGCCCTGCTCAAGAGTTTGGGTGCCAGCGCAGCCCTGGTCCCGCTCCTTCACGCGGAGCGCGCTCCCGCTGCGACGGTGGCCGGCTTTCCCAAGCGCCTGGTCACCGTCAGCTGGACGAACGGCATCGTTCCCACCGACTTCTACCCGACCGGTGCCGATCTCACGATCGGCCAGACCTTGAAGCCGCTCGAGGCATTCAAGGCCAAGATGCTCATGCCGATCGGGCTCGACCTCAAGGTCGTGCTCGATGCCGCCGGCAATCGTGCCTACGACGGTCACTTCACGTTTCCGTCGCTCCTCACCGGCAGGGCCGAGCAAAAGTCGGAAGGACGCATCGGGCAAGGCATCTCCGTCGATCAGTTCATCGCCAACGAGGTGAGCAAGAAGGTCTCGTTGACGGCCCCGCTGCTCAACCTCGGCGTTCGCTCGCAGGGCGATGGCAATCCAACGAGCTGGCGCGCGGCCGGTCAGATGAACGTCGCCGAGACCGACCCCTACCGCCTTTTCACTCGCTTGTTCGCCAGCGCGGCGATGCCTCCCGGCACCATCGACACGTTGCGCCTGCGCCGCCAGAGCGTGCTCGACTTCGTGGTCAAGGATCTCACGGGCTTCGGGCAGCGCCTCGGAACCGAGGACCGAACCAAGATCGACGCCCACATGGAATCGATCCGCGAGCTCGAGCGGCAACTCAGCACGACGGTTCCGGGCGCCGGTGCCTCCTGCGTCAAGCCCACGTTACCCCCCACGGGAACGAAGCTCGATGTGCCGACGCTGATGAAAGTGATGTTCGAAATGGGCGCGGTCGCCCTCAAGTGCGACCTCACCCGCGTCATAACCTACGATCTCTACGATGACGGTGGTGGCGACGGGAACAACTTCCCCTGGCTCGGCATCAGCAGCGATTACCACAAGGTCGCCCACGCCGGTTCCAGTCAGTACGCGCAAAAGATCAAGATCGATCAATGGATCTACCAGAACATTGCGATCCTCGTTCAGCAGCTCGATGCCACGGTGGAGTCGGAGGGCACCGCCCTCGATCACACCGTCGTCATGACGTGCAACGACATGAACGAAGGCGCCGATCACTACGTCGGTAGGATTCCATTTTTGCTCATAGGAAGCTGCGGCGGATTCTTCAAGACCGGAAAAGTCGTTCGCTACTCCAAGATCCCGCACAACAGGCTTCTCACCGCGCTATGCAACGCCATGGATGTCCCGGCAACGACGTTCGGCGCCGCTGGCTACGAGGGGACGCTCACGGAACTGAGCACCTAGTCAACCGCGAGGGGGACCCTTTAGCGGCAGCTCAACGTGACGCCTGAGGCGACCCACGCGGGCAGTGTCGTGCCGGCCAGCGTTGCGTCGTGACCTCGCCCGGAAGAGTCGCGCGCAGTCGTACCCGCTCCCTCGTCGAAGCGCCAATAGCCCACGAGTCCGGCTTCGGTGCCGGCGAGGCGTACGGACATGTTCTGCGCGATTTGGGTGCCGCTGCGCGCCACGTTCCAGATGCGAACCTCGTCGATCATACCGTTGAAGTAATTGCGGTTGGTGGCCGAGCCCACGTAGAGCGTCGCCGAGGTCGTCGCCAGCGCACCGGATGGCGGTTTGGAGCCCTTTTCGACGCCGTTGATGAACGCGTGGACCATGGTGCCGTCGTACGTCGCCGCCACGTGAAACCAGCTGTCCTGGGTGATGCCCGTGGGAAAATAGAGGCTGTTGCTTCCGGGATTCACGTAAAGCTCCATGTTCGGAAACACATCCATATCGACGGCGAATACCTGCAGACCCGAGGTCCCGCCGTATTCGAAAGGCGTGTGATTGGGCGACCAGTTGGGGGTGACGATCCTCACGTAGATCCACATCTCGACCGTCCGAACCGCGCTGCCGGTGACCACCGCAGCAGCTGGGATGGTGACGTGGGCCGACACGCCGTCGAAAGACAACGCCTTGCCTCCGCTCGAGCAGGGAACGTCGGCAGCAGCATCCCTCACGACGCTTCCTGAGTCGACCACGTCGGAAGACGCGTCCATGGGACCGCCCGAACCGCCGGAGCCTGCAGAACCGCCGGAAGCGTCGGCGACCGCCGTTCCACCACTCCCGCCAATGCCCGCCGATCCGGACTCACCCACTCCCGCATTACCCGCCGCCCCGCCGCTACCCGCAGTGCTCCCCCCCTCACCCCCGCTACTCAAGATTCCGGCAGTTCCCGTCGGACCGCTGGTCGGGCTCCCACCAACGCCGGCAGAGCCCCCCACGTCAGCAGAAAGCTCGCCGTCGACGCCCCGGGCGCAGCCGAGGCAGGTCAGCGCGAACGGCACCATCGCGCCGGCCAACGCTGGAAAACGACCCCACTCGTGGGACATGCTGGCTCTTCGCAAAAGACCGCCCGCATACAGTCAATCACGTCCCCGTCGCCGCAGTCAACCGATTGAAACAGGCGCTTTTTGCCCACATTGTCCCAGACGTCAGAGCCGTGCCGCCACGCCCCGCTGCCATGG
>Ga0137375_10001711_pt1 | contig 25656 bp, 23 predicted proteins | sample SagtaG_24_FD_104936 | JGI IMG/M metagenome (GOLD analysis project Ga0137375, IMG submission 104936) | Vadose zone soil microbial communities from Sagehorn Ranch, Mendocino, California, USA - Sage1_R_113_16 metaG | ecosystem: Environmental > Terrestrial > Soil > Vadose zone | place: USA... | reverse complement strand
GGGCTATCTGCGGCTCCTCCTCGCCCTCGATCCGGACCGCCCGCTCCTCCCGTCCGTGCGCCTGGTGCGCTACCTGGCGCGGCGGGACCGCCAGTCGATGGACCGCTACCGCGCCGCCCGTGCCGACCTCGCCCGCGAACGCGACCGCCTGGTGGCCGAGCGCGCCGAGCGCGAGCAGTGGATCTCACGCGAGGAGGCCCGGCGCGGTGAGCTCCTCGCCGTCCGGGCGCGCCGCGCCGAGCTGCTCGCCCGTGTCGGGCAGGAAGAGCGCGAGCTGGCCACGCGCGCCGGCGATCTCGCCGAGCGCGAGCGCAAGCTCGCCGACCTCCTCGACCTCCTGGCCGGCGATCAGGCCGAGGGGCTCGCAGGCGCTCCCATCCAGCGCTTCCGCGGCGTGCTCGACTGGCCGGTCGAGGGGCCGGTGACCGCCGGCTTCGGTTTCCGTCTGGAGCCGCGCTACCACACCCGCGTCCCCCATCACGGCATCGAGATCGCCACCACGCCCGGCAGCGGCGTGCAGGCCGTCTTCCCCGGCAAGGTCGTCTTCGCCGCGCCCTTCCAGGGCTACGGCAACACGGTCATCGCGCTGCACCCGGGGAAGGTGTTCACGCTGTACGCCGGCTTGTCGGATCTGAAGGTTGGGCGGGAAGATATGCTATCGTTAGGGGATGTCGTAGGGCTGTCCGCGGACAAGCTCTATTTCGAGATCCGGGTCGAGAAACGTCCAGAGGACCCCATGAGCTGGTTACGGGTGTCACCATGAGCCGCAGTCGCGTTATTTTTTTCACCGTTTCGTTCCTCATCACCTTCCCCATGCTCGCCGGCACGCTACTGCGTGCGGCCAGCCGCGATCAGACCCCTGAAGACGACTCGCTGTACAAGTACCTGTCGGTCTTCACCGAGGTGCTCGGTCTGGTGCGGCAGAGCTACGTCGATGCGCCGAAAATGGACGAGCTGATGGCTGGAGCCCTCGACGGCACCACCGATGCGCTCGATCCGTTCTCGATCTACGTCCCTGCCTCCGAGGTCGACCGCTATCTCGAGGCGCGCCGCATCGCCTGGCGCCAGAGCGGCCTGACCCTGCTCCGGGAGCACGGGATCGCTTATGTGGTGGCGGTGGAGAAGGACAGCCCGGCCGGCAAGGCGGAGGTCAAGCCGGGCGACATCGTGGCCAAGGTCGGCGACCGCACCACCCGGACCATGCCTCTCTGGGAGATCCAGGAGATCCTGGCGGGCAAGCCGGGCACCAAGGTCCCGATGGAGGTGATCCGCCTCGGCGAGCCGGTGCAGGTCTCCTTCACCCTGGAGCCTTTCGAGATCCCGGCTCCCGCGCTCACCGAGGTCGAGGGCGCGCCCGTGCTGCGCATCCCGACCTTCGAGGCGGACACGGCCGGCCGCGTCAAGTCGCTCGTCGAGGCGAATGCCGCCAAGACCCGCAACGGCCTGGTGATCGATCTGCGCGGGGTCTCCGCGGGCGATCCCGAGGCGGCTTACGGGGTGGCCCAGCTGTTCGCCAAAGGAGACCTGGGCGCGCTGACCCGGCGTTCCGAGGCTCTCCAGAGCTTCTCCGGCAATGACGCGCCGGTCTGGCAGGGCAAGCTGGTTGTCCTGGTCGACCGCGGCACCCTCGGCGCGGCGGAGGTCCTGGCCACCGTGCTGCGCCAGAAGATCAAGGCCGAGCTGGTCGGCGAGCGGACCTTCGGCTACGCCGGCCGGCAGGGCTCGGCGGATCTGTCCTCCGGCGGCCGCCTGCTGTTCACCGATGCGTTCTACACCGGTCCGGACAAGCATCCCCTCAACCAGGAGCTGACTCCGGATCTGCTGGTCGACGAGCGCTCGCGCACGTTCCTCGAGAAGGACGTGCCGATGAGCGACCTGATCCTCAAGCGGGGCGTGCGGCGCCTGCTCGGTGGCGAAGAGCCCGAAGCCAAGGTCGCCTGACCGGCGGTCTCCGATGGTCCGGCGCCGCTCGCGCGGCGCCGGCCGTGGAGTCCTCTGGATTTTCCTGCTCGGCGTGCTCGTCGGCGGGGGAGTCCTCTCTCTCGTCTTCCAGGATCACCGCTTCGACCTCGGCAGGACGGCGCCGGAGGTCCGTCCGGCCGCGGTGCGCGAGGAGCCCCGGGCTCCGCAGCCGCGGAAGGACGTCGCTCCCGCTGCATCGCGCCAACCTTCGCTGCCGCCGGAGGCTCCGGACACCGAGCCGGTCAAGGACGGCGGCACCCATCTTCCCGGTCACGTGGCCCTGGTGATCGACGACCTCGGAGAACGACTGGAGGACCTCGTGCCGCTGGAGGGTTTGGGCGTGTCCATCACCTATTCCGTCCTCCCCTACGAGAAGCACACGAAGGAGGTGGTGGCGGAGCTCCGGCAGCGCCGGGAGGAGATTCTCCTGCACCTTCCCATGCAGCCGAAGAACGGGGAGAACCCGGGTCCGGGCGCTCTCCGGGTGGACATGGACGCGGAGCAGCTCCGTGCAGGGACGGAGGCGGCGCTCGCCGCCGTGCCCGGGGCGGTGGGGGTGAACAATCACATGGGCTCGCTCCTGTCGGAGGACGAGAGCGCGATGGTCCCGGTCCTCCAGGTGATCGCCGAGCACGGCCTCTTCTTCCTCGACTCACGGACGAGCGCGTCGAGCATCGGCTACCGTACCGCGCGGTCGCTGGGCCTCCCGGCCGCCGAGCGCCACGTCTTTCTCGACCGCGACCCGAGCCCGGAAGCGATCCGGGGGCAGTTCCAGCGCCTGCTCGATCTCTCCCGGACGCGCGGCGCGGCCGTGGCCATCGGCCATCCTCTGCCGGACACCCTGCAGGTCCTCGCGGAGGAGGTGCCCAAAGCCCTGGCGGAAGGGTTCGAGTTCGTGCCGGTGAGCGACCTGCTCGACCGCGGCGACGGCGCCGACGGCGAGCACTGACCTTCCCCTCATGGACCTCCTCGCCTACGCCCTCGGCGGCCTGCTGATCGCGGCGCTGGTGCGCTGGTGGCGGCCGGCGGTGAGCTCGCGGGCGGCCGTGGGCTATCTGGCCGCGGCCGGAGCCTTCTTCATCGTCCCCCTCGCCACGCCGGCGCTCCAGGTGGGGAGCGACATCCCCTACGGCTGGCGCCCGTGGTCGGAGACGATCCCGCCCGGCACGCACCGGCCGGAGAACCCGCTGCTCGGCGACGTTCCGCTCCAGCTCCTGCCGTACCGCGCTCTGGTGCGCGACCGCCTGCTGCACCTGGAGGCGCCGCTCTGGGTCCACGAGGTGGGGACTGGGGCGCCGCTCCTCGGCGACGGCTACTCGGCCCCCTTCTCGCCGCTCCATCTCCTGGCCCTCCCCCTCCCCGCGGCGCGCTCGATGACCGTGGTCGTGGCCTGGCAGACCCTTCTCGCTCTGCTCCTGATGCATGCCCTTCTGCTCGCTTTGGGAGCGCGGCCGGCGGGCGCGGCGGTGTCGGCGGTGTCGTACGCGTTCTCGACCTTTCTGATCGTCTGGGCCTATCACCCGCAGGCGATGACCGCCGCCTGGCTGCCGGGCGTGCTCCTCGGGCTGGTCCTGCTGCGGCGGGGGGAGCGGGGCGCCTTCGCCGGTCTGGTCGCCTGCGGTCTCGGCATGGCGCTCTCCGGCCATCCGGAGACGCTGGCGCACGGCGCCCTGGCGTGCGCGGTGGTCTTCCTGGCCCTGCTGGCCGGGCGGGAGGGGATCTCCCGCGGGAGGTTCGCCGGCCGGCTCGCCGCGGCGGCGGCGTTGACCGGCTGCCTGGCCGCGCCGGTCCTGCTGCCGGTCCTGGAGGTGCTGCCCGGGAGCGAGCGCTGGCAGGTCGTGGAGCGCCTCCCTCAGGCCGTGGCGCCGCCGCCGTTCGAGGCCCGCTTCCTCCTCCTCCCCGTCGAGCCTCTCCTCTTCGGGAGCCCGCGGGACGGCAACTGGAGCGGTCCGGTCAACTTCAACGAGCTGTGCAGCGGCTATGGCGGGGTCCTGGCCCTGGTGCTCGCCGTGGCGGGAGCGGCGCTTCCCGGCGACCGGCGCCGCCTCCTGCTCCTCGCCGCGGGGGCCGCCGCGTTTCTCGCGTCGCTCGGGGTCGCGCCGTTCTTCCACCTGGTGGCAGCCCTCCCCGGAATGTCGCACGGCGCGCATGCCCGGCTGCGCCTCCTCTGGGTGCTGGCGGTGGCGGTGGCCGCGGGGCTCGGGTTGGGGGAGCTGGAACGGGACCGGCGCGGGCTCTGGGCGGGAGGGGTAGCCCTCGCCATGGCGGTGCTCGCTCTGGCCCTGCATCCTCCCCCCTCCGTGGTCTGGCAGAGGGCGTGGTGGATCGCGGCGCTCGCCGGAGCGGTGGCCGTGGGAGCCTCGCTCGCCCACCCGCGCCTGCGCCCTGCCTTCCCGGCGGTGGCCGTAGCGGCCCTCGGGCTCGATCTGGCGCTCCTCCTGGTGCGCTATCACCCGGCGATTCCCTCCCGCTTCGATCTCGCGGCTCCGGCCGCCGTGGCCCGGCTCGCCGAGGAGGCGCGGCTGGAGCCGGAGCCGTTCCGGGTGATGGCCGAGGGGCGCGATTTGCAGCCCGACCTGGGCGCTCTGTACGGCCTGTGGGACCCGCGAGGCTACGACCCGATGCGCCCGGCCGCCGCCTCGCTGGTGGCGGGGCACGGTTTCCTGCCGCGCTTCAAGGTGGGGCGGGAGCTGCTCCTGGAGAGCCGCCGCTTCCCGGTCCAGGTCCAGCCCATGTTCGACTACCTCGGAGTGCGCTATCTGCTGACGCGCCACCAGCGGCGGGTGCCTCCCCCCTGGGAGCCGGCGTGGAACGACACTGGAGGCAAGGTCTGGCGCAATCCGCAGGCCCTGCCGCTCTTCTTCCTCCCGGCGAGCGCCCGCCGCGAGCCGGACAGCGCCGAAGCTCTGGAGCAGGCCCTGGCCAACCGCGACTTCGCCGGTTTCGGAATCGCCGAAGGCGCGCCAGCCGCCGGGCCGCGGCCGCAGAGCGGAACGGTCCGCATCGTGCGCCTCCTGCCCAACGGCTTCGACCTGGAGGTGGCGACTCCCACCGGCGGCCTCGTCGTGTCGAGCGTCGCCTGGGCGCACGGCTGGCGGCTGGAGCTGGTGGAGGGGCCGGGGCCGGCCGAGCTGCGGCGGGTCAACGGCGGCTTCGTGGGCTTCGAGATCGGCCCCGGCCGGCACCGGGTCCGCTTGGACTATCGGCCGGCGGGGTGGACGTGGGGGCTGGCGTTGGCGGGAATCGCGCTGTTGGCGGTGGCCTGCACGTCGGCCGTTAGGGCCACCTCCGGGCGGAGGGCGTGGCGGGAGACCTCGACGTCCATGGTGGACGACTCGATCTCGTAGCTCATTCCGGGCGGGATCATGGCCGCGGTGCCTCGGGGCAGCTCCAGCGACGGCGGATCGCCGCGGTCGAGCTCCGCCGCGGTGCCGAGGAGGAGGTGGGCGTCTCCGCGCGATACGAAGAGGACCAGGGCTTCCTCGTCCGACGTCTGCCGCGGGCTCCGCCTCCCGCCCTCCAGCCGGAACCGTTCCGCGCGGAGCCCCGGCACCGCGCCGATCGTCACGAGCTCGCCGCCGGGGAAACTCTTCCGTGGAAGGGAACGCCGCTCCCGGCCCGGCAGGAGGATTTCATGACTGGCCGTGGGGGCCGGCACATCGCGCAGGAGGCGCAGCGCCGTCTCCCGGCAGAAGGCTTCCGGGATCGCCGCCCCTTCGTTCTGATCGTGCAGCCGGTCGACCATGTCCGTGGAGACCGTGGCGAACTCTTCGAGAGTGCAGCCGATCACCGTGTGGACGATGCCGACCCTCTCGAGGCAGAGGACGTCTCCCGGCAGGAGCGGGATACTCCATCTCTCGTAACGCGGGTCGGCCGCGCCGTCCAGCCAGCGCGCGAAGGCGTCCTTTTCGTACGCGGCGTTCCACTCGTCGAGCGAGCAGATCAGCGCGAACGCGCCGGGCCGGGTGTCGAGCACGTGAAAGATCTCGACCTTGTGGACGCGGTGCTGCTGGAAGCTGAATCCCTGCCCCGGCTCCTGGAAGAAGACCGAATAGCCGAGCGGGCTGCTCGCTTTGATCGCATAGCTTTTATATTTCGGCAAGAGGCCGACGTCGCGCTGAAAGGCCGCGATCCGGCGCGCCTCGCTTCCTGTGAGAGGAGCGGCCAGAAGCTCGCCCAGGGCACTCTTCCAGGAGTCCTCGAAGCGCTCCAGGCTCGCGATCGGCATGTCGGACGTGAGCGGCTCGCGGAGCGCTTCGAGCTGCTCCAGCGTGGCGTCCACGGATGTCCGTTGCTGCGTCTCTCCAGGCATGATGGCGCTGGATTCTAGCAGCTCCGTCCGACGTCCTCGGGAGTCTCCCTCTCCCCCGGCACAGGGGAGAGGGGGGATGGGCCGGTCGGCGGCACCTATTTTCGCAGCACCAAGAAATCGACATCGCTGCCGGCGTGGGCCTCGCCGCGCGCGAAGGAGCCGAAGATCTTCAGGCTGCGCGCCCCGTGGCGGGCCGCCAGGGAGAGGATCTTCTGGCGTTTCGCCTGGAGGAGAGGGTCGAGGATGGAGCTTTCGACGATCTGCATGGGCTTAACCTCTCGCTCCATGATACCTGCACTCCCTCAGCCTGTGGGAGCCTCGACCAGGTACGGCGCTAAATCTCCTGTTCCCATCTGCGCCGTCGTCCGGCGAGCGCCGTTGCGCGTCACCTCCTCCTTGAGCCAGGTCTGAAATATAGAGCTCACTTGGGTGGAACCTGTTACTGGGGGAACCTCCAGAAGCAAACCTGGCGCAGGTTCAAGGCCGGCAGGCCGGTGTCAGAGCTTCCGCGGAAACTTCCCCGGCGGGCGCGGAAGCTTCCGCCGCGGTTCTGTCCGCTCGACTGCCTGGGTTACACGGTGTACTTCTTTACTTCAGCGCACCTACCCTCTCTTCCGCCTTCCCGGACTTCAGATGTTTCTCGATATATTCTCGCTCTTGCTCAAAGGTCATCCCTTGAATCTCGCGACTGATCTCATCCCGAATCTCTCGCATGGTCTTTACAGCATCAAACCGTTTCTCATTCTTCATCGGATACCACCTCCTGGGGACTACGGATCTCTAATTGAGGATAGCCAAGACGCAGGTTAACCGAATTGTAACCATGGATTCTGTTTACGTTCACTATGTGTTTGAAGTTCCAGCTCACCAGCAGATCAACGCGATTGATTGTTGCTGTTGCGATATGCTGCGCATCGAGAAGGCTTCCTGGTCCTATAACCCTCGCTCCGAGGTACTGCTCAGCAAGCTCCCTTGCCTCCGGGGTGAGTTGGACTTCCTCGATGGCCGCTTGAGGCAGTTGGTCAATTACCTCGCGCACTACCGCGGCTGCTCGTTCGAGCTCCAACCGCGTTAGATCAGAGAGCACGAGTACGTCACTGCCGCGCGCAAAGCGCTCGAACAGCCGCGTGGAAGAGGCCGAGAATTCCCTGTCCAAGCAGCCACCAATAACAGAGGTATCGGTGTAGATTCGTCGCTTCATCGGCTTCTCAGTTTGTCGCGTTCCTCACCGTGTAACGACTCATGGCCTAAGCGGCGCGGAGCGTCCGCTTGAGGCCTCGGGTTGGGCGCTGTACTCCTCCACGTTCCTTCACCGTGGCAGCCTTATGGTAACACCAGGGCATATCTCTATCTCGGCAGGGATAGACCGCCACTCTGCCTCACGTAGATACTCATTTCTCAGCCAGCGGCGTAGGTCGCCAATGTCGCGCAGGCCCATCAAGAGTGCACGCTGTTCGGCGAACCACCGAGCGTCTGGCGTAAAGGTCGTATTGGTTACGAGGAGGCCAGCATTGAAGCCATTTGCTTGCACTGTTCCGAAAAGCTCCCGACCTGGTGCAGGGCCGATCTTATGGTCAGGTTGACCAGTGTGCTTTGCCTGGACTGCCATTAGAAACGGAATAGGAGAGGAGGTCGGCCATGCGACAAAATCGACTCCACCATCCTTGTGGTAGGTGCCAGTGCCCACACGTACAACCTCAAGCCCCATCGCCTCCAGCCGATTTCCGATGAGGCTCTCAAAAACGTCGGGCTTGAGGCGATGTATGTCTTCTGGGCTGTCGGCGAGCATTCTCAGTATATACGGCGTGAAGTCTACTAGTTCGACTCGGGGAGGGAAGAGCAGGAAGCCATTCCGAGTCAACTCAAAGCCTAAAGGTAGCTGCCCTGAAGCTGAGAATGCCTCCAGGAAGGAGTCAACGGCGTCTGCGCCGAGGACGCATTCCAGACAAAGTTGCTGCGTCACGGCCTCTCCACGCATCCGCGCGAATGGGTGGGGCTCGTCGCGGAAGTATCTTTGGCCTCGCCGAATGAGGTTCGAGCAGCGAGCACACTGATAAGAGTACCGTGCTCGAGAGATGCGAAGATAAGGCATGGCTTAGCCTATCATTCTCCTCTGCGCCCAACCTCTGCCTTACGGATTCGCCGCCGACCGCCTGAACGTCTTCCCACCGGCGCTCGGCAGCCACTGACGCGAAGCGGGTAGGAGCGTAAGTTTCTCATGTCCTTTGGCTTTGTTGAGCCTACTCTGGTGCCGTATGCTCGTCAATGCCTGCCTGGAGTGTCTTCAATATGCCATGGCTTCGGTTTTCCGCCCACGGCCTTCACGTCGGCTCGGGAGAGCCATGCAGTCCGCCCTGGAAGTCTAAGCGCTTGACCTGCCACCAGTTCCGCGCAGGAGCTCAGGTGTTGAGCGGCCGTTCATCCGGCGGGGAAGGGGGTCGCTGTCGGATGTACGGCCGTTCAAGCGGCTCTCTCCACCCAGTGTGGGGGCTCAGTTTCCGTTCAGAAGCTTGCGTCTACTGATCCCGCAAGACCTCGATCGGCCGCCTCTCGAGCGCGCGAGTGCTGGCGAGCACGCCGGCCGCAACGGCCAGGAGGACCGCCCCGGCGATCGCGACGGTGAACGGCGCCGGCTGGAAGCTCCAGGTGAGATCGAAGCCGCGCTTCAGCACGCTCCAGGAGAGGAGGGTGCCGCCCACGGCTCCGATCACGGCGGCGACCAGGCCGATCAGGGCGTATTCGACCGCGAACGTGCCGAGGACCGTGCGCCGGGTCATCCCCAGCGTCTTGAGCAGGGCCACCTCGCGGCCACGGCGGAGCGACCCGGCGCTGATCGCGCCGGCCAGGATGGCGATCCCGGCGAGCACCGTGAAGCCCCCCAGGAAGCGGATGCCGAGCCCGATCCGGTCCATCACCTGGACGATCCTGTCCAGGATCTCCCGGATGCGCAGGAGAGTCACGTTCGGATAGCTCGCCGCCAGCAGGTCCTGCACCCGCTGCTCGCTCCCCGGCGGCAGTTGGAACGCCGCCAGCCGCTGCTGCGGCGCGGATTCCAGGACCCCGGGCTCCACCACCAGGAAGAAGTTGATGCCGAAGGTCCGCCAGTTGACGGTCCGCAGGCTGGTCACGGTCAGCTCGAGCGGCACCCCCTGGATGTCGAAGCGGATCGTCGAGCCGAGGCGCAGGCCCAGATCCGCGGCGAAGTCCTGCTCGACGCTCACCTCGGCGTGCTGCGGATCGCCCCACAGCACCCCTTCGACGATCTGGTTGTCCTCCGGCAGCGTGCGCATGTAGGTCAGCCGCTGCTCGCGGGTGAGCGCCCAGCGCCGGGAGCCCTCTCCCCGCTCCCCCCGTCCCCTCCTTCCGTGTTCCTCCTCTCCGGCCTCCGGCCGGTCCCGGTGGGCCAGCTCCTCGACCGGCTGGCCGTCGATCGCGGCGATGCGTCCCATCACCACGGGCACGGACTGGATGCGGGTCGCTCCCTGCTCGTGGAGCAGCTTCTCGACGCCCGGCCACTGCGCCGGCTGGATGTCGATCAGGAAGGCGCTCGGGGCTTCCTTCGGCAGCTCGGCCGACAGCTCCTCATTCAGCCGCCGCTGGACGAGCGACATCCCCAGGACCACCAGGACGCCCAGGCCGAGGGCCACGATGGCGCTGAACGTGGGAGCGCCGGGGCGGGCCAGGGCCGCCACGCCATGGCGCAGCCAGGGGCGCCGCAGCGACTCGCGCGGCAGGCGGCGCACCCCGCGGGTGATCAGCCAGGCGCCCAGGGAGAGGGCGAGGGTCGCTCCGGCCACGCCGCCGGTGAAGCGCGCTCCCAGGTCCCACGAGCGGGCCTGGACGCTCGCCATCAGCCAGACACCGAGGGCCAGGACGACCAGGGTCGCCACCATCACCCAGCGATGGCCGGGGAGGGGCTCGGCGTCGCGGCGCAGCACCCGCGCCGGCGGCACCCGCAGGACAGCCGAGAGCGGCGGCAGGCTGAAGAGGACGGCGACTCCGACTCCCAGCGTCAGGCCGCGCAGCAGGGCGGTCGGCTGCCACGGGCGGACCAGTGCGGCCGGGATCAGATCGGGGAAGAGGGAGGGGAGGGCGAGCTGCACGGCGACGCCCACGGCGATCCCGACCAGGCTTCCGGCGACGCCGAGGAGCGCGGTCTGGCCGAGATAGAGCGGGAAGATCTCGCGCGGGCGCATCCCCAGGCATTTGAGGATCGCGATCGCGTCCAGCCGGCCGGCGAGCCAGGCCCGCACGCTCTGCGCCACGCCGATGCCGCCCACGAAGAGAGAGAGCAGAGCCACGAGACCGAGGAAGCGCTCGACCCGGGCGAAGCTCTGGCGCAGGGCCGGCTGCGCGTCGCGGTAGGTCTCGATGCGGTAGAACGCCGGCTCCGGGAGAGTCCGCAGCAGCTTGTCCTTCGCCGCGTCGAGAGCGGAGAGCGGAAAGCCCGCGGGCACCTTGAGCAGCGTGCGGTGCTCGATGCGGCTGCCGTATCCCGCCAGGCCGGCGCGGCGGAAGCCCTCGCCGGAGAGGAAGAGCCGCGGGCCGAGAGTCATCGAGATGCTGATGCGGTCCGGCTCGGAGAGCACGATGCCGGCGATCCGGAAGGGCTTGCCCCCGATGCGCAGCGAGTCGCCGACCTCGAGGCCCAGGCGGGCCAGGAGCTCGGAGGCGACCACGGTCGTCTGCGGGGTGAGGAGCTGGGAGAGCGGGCGCCGCGGCTCGATCACCAGCGTGCCGTAGAACGGATAGTCGCCGGAGACCGCCTTGAGCTCGACGAGCTGGCTGCGTCCGGGCTGCCCCGCGGCGCGAGGAGGGGCCGCCACGACCGTGACCGTCTCCTCGAGATCGGTGCGCTCGGCGCCGGCCAAGCCGGCCGCCGCCAGATCGAGGTGCGGCGGGATCGGGCGCCTCCCCTGGATGGCGAGGTCGGCGGCGAGGAGCTGGCGGGCCTCGCTGCGGATCCCGTCGTCCAGGCTGGCGGAGAGGCCGGCCACGGCCACCACGGCGGCGACCCCCACCGACAGGCAGGCGATGAAGAAGAGGAGCCGGCCGCGCGAGCCGCGCGACTCGCGCAGGAGGGTGCGGAAGAAGAACGCCGGAGTCATCGCACCTCGCGCGCGGCCTGCACCGCGCCGGCGGGGCTCTCCGGGATCTCCTCGCGTTCGATCCGGCCGTCGCGCAGGTGGATCAAGCGGTCGGCGAGCGCTCCCACGGCGGAATCGTGGGTGACGAGGACCAGAGTGGTTCCCTCGCGGCGGCGCAGCTCGGTCAGAATCTCCAGGATGCGTTTACCCGTAGCGCCGTCCAGGTTGCCGGTGGGCTCGTCGGCGAGGAGGATCGGCGGCCGGGCGGCGAAGGCGCGCGCGAGCGCCACCCGCTGCTGCTCGCCGCCGGAGAGCTGGCTCGGATAGTGATGGCCGCGGTCCGCCAGGCCCACGGTGTCCAGGAGCTCGTCGGCGCGGCGCAGCGGATCGCTCTGGCCGAGGAGCTCGATGGGCAGGAGGACGTTCTCGCGCGCCGTCAGGTTGGTCAGCAGCTGGAAGCTCTGGAAGACGAAGCCGATCTTGTGCCGGCGCAGCATGGCGAGCTGGTCCTCCGACAGGTCCTGGATCGGCTGGCCGTCGATCCGCACCTCGCCGGAGGTGGGGCGGTCGAGGCCCGCCATCAGAGCGAGGAGGGTGGACTTGCCGCTGCCCGAGGGCCCGAGCACGGCGACGAACTCACCGGGCTCGATCCGCAGATCGATGCGGTCGACGATGGTCAGGACGCGATCGCCGGAGGGGAGCCTTCGGGTGAGCTCGCGGAGCTCGATGCGGGGTGGGGTCGTCGGGCTCATTCTCTCTGGCTTGGGGCGGAATAAGACGCGGGCACATCCGATTTCATTCTCGTGGGAGACGCAATCCGATGTGGCGAAAGCTCGCAACCCTCGTTCTGACACTGGTTATTCCCGGGCTCGCCGGCTGCGACACGGGCACCGCCGAGGAGGCGCGCGCAGAGCACCGGCAGCCCGCTCCGGCGCCGGTTGCGCCGGCTCCCGCCGCGCATCGCGATGAGCGCAACGAGGGGCCTCTGGTCATCTTCCTGGGCGACAGCCTGACGGCCGGCCAGGGTCTCGCCGAAGATCAGGCCTATCCGGCGGTCCTCGACCGGCGGCTGGACGCCGAGGGGATGCCGGCGCGGGTGCTGAACGCCGGCGTCAGCGGCGACACCACGGCCGGCGGCCTCGCCCGCCTCGGCTGGCTCCTGAAGCAGAAGCCCGACGTGCTGGTCGTGGGTCTCGGAGCGAACGACGGCCTGCGCGGCCTCGACCTGGGCGAGACCGAGAAGAACCTGCGCGAGATCGTCCGCCGCGGCAAGGCCTCCGGAGCCCGCGTCCTCCTCCTCGGCATGATGATCCCGCCGAACTACGGCCCCGACTACACCGAGCAGTTCCGCGACATCTACCCGCGGATCGCCAAGGACCTGGACGTCCCTCTGGTCCCCTTCCTCCTGGACAAGGTGGGAGGCTTGGCCGAGCTCAACCAGGCGGACGGCGTCCACCCCACGGCCAGGGGGCAGGAGATGGTGGCGGACAATGTGGAGCCGTATCTGGTGAAATTGCTGCCGGATGGTTCGCAGGAGAGAGACGTGCGGCTTTCCCCTACCCGAACCGGCGCAGACGACGTACCATAAGAAGGCATGAGCCGAAAGCCGGAAAGGTCTCACGATGTCTGGTTGGCGGGGCTGGGCGCCCTGGCCATTGCCGAGCAGGAGGGTAGTGACCTCTTCCAGATCCTCGTGGAAAAAGGAGAAGAGCTTGAGCAGACGCTGATCTCCGACTTGAGGCAGCCGAAGAGAGCTCGGGGCTTCGGGCTGGAGCTGCGCTCGGCGTTGAAGCCCAAAAAACTACCCGAGCCTCTCGATTCGGACGAGGTGGCGCGTCGCCAAGCTCGCCGGCTCGATCTGGCACGCAAAGAGTTCCTGAAGGAATTCGGTGGTTCCGCCAGCGGTGCCCCCCGAGGAGCTCTGGACCGTTGGAGGCGAGAGAGGAAAATCTTCGCAGTCGCCGATCGGAAGGCAACGTACGTCCCCGGCTTCCAATTCGATGACAAAGGTCATCCCCGTCCAGCCGTGGCCCGGGTGATTCAGTTGCTCGGAGACACGACTTCCGAATGGGGCCTGGCATTGTGGTTCGCCGCAGACAATGGGTGGCTCGACGGGAGGAGGCCGGTGGATCTTCTGGCTTCAGCTCCCGAGGAGGTGGTGGAGGCGGCGGAGCGCGAAGCCGAAGAGCTTGTCTTCTGATCCGGTCGCCGAGGGAGGCTCCCTCCCGGACCCACCGGACTCCTCTGCCCTCGACCCTCTTGTCGAGGTTTGGCCGCGCGGCCGGTCCTTCGTCCGCTGCCACCATCTCGGCTTCGGACCGAGAGACTTCAATCCCGGTTTCGGGCGAGGCAGGTTCCACCCATTCCAGGATGCCTCCGGGAACCTCGTACCAACCCTCTACGCGGCCGATCAGATCGAGGGCGCCCTCTCCGAAACGGTCTTGCACAGCATCCCGGTCCGCGGCGCCCTGAAGGTCGTCCGGCGGGAGCGACTGAAATCCTTGGGCATCTCGTCCCTGGCACCTCGGCGCGACCTGTCTCTTCTTCAACTCCACGGATTCGGCTTGCATCGCCTCGGGGTTTCGCGCGAGGAGCTGATCGCCTCGAATGCCAGGCAATACCCGCGAACCGTCCTTTGGGCACAGGCGCTCCACGCCTGTCGCCGTAAGGCTGATGGTCTGGTGTGGGTTTCCCGCCAGCATGACACGTCCCTGTGCCTGGTCCTGTTCGGCGATCGGGTCCAACCGGAGGACTTGCGGGTAGTCCGACGTCCTCGGCCGCTCGAGACGGCGGCTTTCGAGCACGTCGAGAGGGCTGCCGCAGCGGCAGGAATCCACATCATCGACTGAGCACGCCGATGCGTGCGGAAATGATGGAAATGTCTCTGTCGACCTGATATCATTCCTCTCACGAAGGTGCGGAGCACCGGGAGGGAGCCATGCAGGTCTCGAATTCGACCCGACAGAATGCCCGGTACAGGTTCATGAGCGGAGAGAGCGTCGTCGAGCGGCGGTTACCGCCTTACAGCTATGCCCGCCATGACGTGGCGCCCGGTGAGCCGCCGGCGGTGGAGCTCGAAGTCATCGATGAGAAGGGTGCTGTAGGCTCTACCTTGCGGGTGCAGCCGCTGGACTCGCGCGACGACGTGGTGCTGATGGAGGGGAAGGGAGGGGATTGCGAGGTGCGGGTGCTGGCTCCCGAGGAGCCGGCCGGAACCGTTTCTCACGGGGCCCAGATGGAACGGATGATCGAGGCCATGCTGCCACCCCTTTCGACATTGCTCCCCAGCACTGTAGAGGCCCTCCAGGCGCGGCGCAATGCCGAGGCGCGGGCCTCCCTGGTGCGAGACTTCGGAGCCCTGACCAGCACGCAGGTGGCGGAGCTCGCCGGCTCGCGCGCGTCGAACCGCGCGGCGCTGGCGAACCGCTGGAAGCAGGAGGGGCGGATCTTCTCTGTGAATTATGAGGGGGCGACCCTCTATCCAGCCTTCCAGCTCGACGCCGAGGGACGTCCTTGGCCGGTCATCGCCGAGGTGATCCGTACCTTGGGCAGCAAGAGCACGGACTGGGAGCTTGCCCTCTGGTTCACCACCAACGTCGGCTGGCTGGACGGCCAGCGCCCGGTGGATCTCCTGGAGAGTGACCCGGCTGCGGTCGCGGAGGCGGCCGAGTCCGAGGCCGCCGAGCTTGTCTACTAACCGAGCGCTTCCACCGCCTCCCGATCCCGACCGGCTCGATCCCCTGGTGGAGGAGTGGAAGCGAGGTACGCCGATCATCCGGTGCCACCACGTTCAGTTCGGCGCGACCGAATTCAACCCGGGAATCGGTAAAGGCCGTTTCCACCCGTTCTCCGATCTGGCGGCTCAGTCTGTCCCCACCTTGTACGGCGCCGGCTCGATTGAGGGCGCTCTCTCGGAAACCGTCTTTCACGACGTACCGGTGCGCGGCCCCGTGCGCCGCATCCGCAAATTCTCTCTGCGGCCACTGGTGGTCTCGACCATCGCCGCGAAGCGTCTTCTCAGGCTGGCCCAGCTCCACACCACCGGGTTGCGACGTCTCCAGGTTTCGCGCGCCGAATTGATCGACGGCAACTCCCGGAGCTACCCGGCCACGGTGCTCTGGGCTCGGGCGCTCCATCGCTGCCGCGAGGATCTCGACGGGCTCGCCTGGGTCTCGCGGCTGCACGACACCTCCCGCGCGCTGGTGCTCTTCGGGGATCGCGTGGCGCGGCGCGATCTGGAGGTGGTCGAACCGCCTCTCCCCCTCTTCGAGGGACGAGGCTTTGACAAGGTCTGGAAAGCCGCGGAAGAGGCCGGGATCACGCTGATCACGGCCTCAACTCCCTGAACCGCCGTCCTTCGCCTGGATCTGGGTGCTCTGAGTGTCCCGGAGCAGGAGGGAAGCCAGAAACCGGAGATGCAACGATCCCTTCCCGAACCGGCGCGGACGGTGTATAGTGACCAAGCATGAACTACTTCCTTAGGCGTGCTCCACATTCTTCTTCGCGAGAACAGGGAGCCCCGCAAGAAGAGCCCGGCGAGCACTTCAGCCCGGAGGAGGTCGCGCGCCGGCAGGCTCGCCGACTCGAGCTGGCAAAGCAGGAGTTTCTGAAGGAGTTCGGGGAGCCGGTCGATGGCGAGCTTCTGGGTGACCCGGAACACTGGCGGCGAGAGGGGAAGATTTTCACGGTCACCGACCGGAAGGCGACGTATGTCCCCAGATTCCAGCTCGATGAAAAGGGTCATCCTCGTCCAGCCGTCGCCCAGGTCATCCGAGTTTTTGGGAGCACGATGTCGGATTGGGGCTTGGCTCTCTGGTTTGCCTCGGCCAACGGCTGGCTTGGAGGCAGAAGGGCCGTCGACCTTCTCGACTCCGCGCCCGAGCGAGTCGTGGAGGCGGCGAGGCGGGCAACCGAAGAGCTTGTCTTCTGACCGAGCTGGCGTGGGTTGCACGCTTCCGGAGCCGCCTGGTTTGGCGGCTCTCGATCCACTCCTTGAGATCTGGCCCCGCGGCCGGTCCTTGACGCGCTGCCATAACCTCCGCTACGGCTCGAGAGACTTCAATCCCGGACACGGGCTGGGCAGATTCCATCCCTTCTCGGATGTTTCTGGGAACCCGGTGCCCACACTCTACGCCGCCGATGGGGTCGATGGCGCGCTTTCAGAAACCGCCTTTCACGATGTTCCAGCCCGTGGGTTTCTCAAGGCGATGCCACGGGAACGGCTGAAGACTCTCGGCCTCTCGTTCCTGGCGCCGCGGCGCGACTTGGTCCTTGTGCAGCTCCATGGTTTCGGCCTTCGCAGGCTCGGGGTGACGCGTGAAGAGCTGATCGCATCGGACGCCGAGGAGTACCTGCGAACGGCCCTCTGGGCTCGGGCGCTTCACGCGTGCCGCCCCGAGGCCGACGGCCTCGTATGGGTCTCTCGACAACACGACAGATCCTTGTGCCTGGTCCTGTTCGGCGACCGGGTCAAACCGGAGGATCTGCGGGTCCTCCGGCGACCTCGTCCGCTCGAAACGGCGGCTTTCGAGCACGTCGAAAGGGCTGCCTTGGAGGCGGGGATCTCCATCATCGATTGATCGTGCCTTTCCGCCATGTCCGTGGTCGTTGCAGCCGTGGAGACGCCCCGGCGGGCGTGCACCCGGTCCTGTCATGCCGTCCGACTGGGGCGTCTCTACAGACCGTGGATGTCCCGGGTCCGGTGGGATGCGGGCCGTGGCTGTCCCGGGTCAGTCGGTCCCCTTCGCCTCCTCCCACAGCGCGTCCATCTCCGCGAGCGAGGCCTCGGCCGCCGTCTTGCCCTGGGCGGCGAGGCCTTCCTCGACCTGGGAGAAGCGCTTGCGGAACTTGCGGTTGGTGCCGGCGAGGGCGGCCTCGGGGTCGACGGCCAGCTTGCGCGCCAGGTTGGCCAGGGTGAAGAGGACGTCCCCCAGCTCCTCGCGGACCGACCCCTCGTCGCCTTCGGCCAGCGCGTGGCGCAGCTCCTCGATCTCCTCCTCGGCCTTGACCAGCACCGCGTCGGCGTCCGGCCAGTCGAAGCCGACGCCGGCCGCCTTCTGGGTCAGGCGGTAGGCGGCGAGGAGGGCCGGGAGCGACCCCGGCACTCCGGCGAGGAGCGAGGCGCGGCCCGGCTCCTCCTTGAGCTTGCGCCGTTCCCAGGCCTGCCGCACCGCCTCGGCGTCGGCCAGCACCTCGTCGCCGAAGACGTGGGGGTGCCGCGCGACCATTTTCTGGTAGACGCCGTCCACGACCTGTGAGACGCTGAAGGCACCAGCCTCCTCGGCCAGACGACCGATGAAGGCGACCTGGAAGAGCAGATCGCCGAGCTCTTCGGCGAGCTCTCCCCAGTCGCCGCTGTCGATCGCACCGGCCACCTCGTGCGCCTCTTCGAGCAGGTAGGCCCGCACGTCCGCGAGCCCCTGCTCGCGGTCCCAGGGACAACCGTCCTGGGCGCGCAGACGGGCCACCAGGTCGAGGAGCTTCTGGAGATCGGGGGGTTGCATTCGCCATCCGTCCTTCAGAAAGGAGTGTCGATCCGGGTGAGTAGTCAGGAGAAGCAGATCAAGGTCACCGACAAGCGGATGTTCACGCCGGAGGGCGACCTCCGGGAAGAGTACCGCTTCCTCGCCGAGAAATCGACCGCAGACGCCGCGGCCGAGCCGGGTCCGGTACCCGCTGCGGCCGAGCCGGTTGCCGCCGCGTCCGCTCCCACGGCGCCGGCTCAGCCCCCTCCGGATCTGACGGGCATGGAGACCACGGCGGCTCCTCCCCTGGAGCTTCCGGGCACGCCGCCGGGCTACGGCCCCTCGTTTTACGACTTGGTCCAGATGATGGCGGAGCCGATCCCGCTCTATCTGGGCGACATGGACCTGCCCAACGGCCAGGTCGTCGAGAACCTGGAGATGGCCCGCCTGCACATCGACCTGCTCGACGTGCTCCGGGAGAAGACCGCCGGCAACCTCACGGCCCAGGAGGCCGCCTATCTGGAAGACCTGCTCTACCGTGCGCGGGTCCGCTATGTCCAGAAGACTGGCTGACCGGCTCGCCGCCATGGCCCTGGCGCTCCTCTGCGCCGCCGCGCCCGCGGCGGCGAGCAGCGGCGTGTCCTCGCCGCAGGTCACCGGGATCGAGATGACCAACCCGGTCCGCCGGACGCTCAAGCAGATCGAGGAGCAGTGGCTGCAGTGGATCGTGCAGAACAGCCGCAAAGATTCGGAGAGGGTGGTCGACGACCTCCTCGCCACGGCGCGGCAGCTCGGCATGCGGCGCCTCCCCGATTTGAGCGTCGGCGCCATCGCCCGCGCCCACCAGGTCGCCCAGCAGGGGGATTTCACGCGCGCCCACTGGGCGCTGGAGGCGGCCGACCGGCTCGACCCGGGGCGCCCGGCGGTGGCCTTCGCCGAAGCGCACGTCGCTCGCCGGCAGGGGAACTATCTGGGCGCGTTCGCCGCCACGCTGCGCGGGTTCGTGCGCATCTTCAACGCACCGCTGGAGCGCTATCTCTGGCTGCACGATCTCCTCGTCTGGAGCCTCTGCCTGCTGCTCGTCGCCGGCGCCCTGTTCATCGCGGTCCAGATGGTGAGCAAGGGAGGCGCCCTGTTCCAGGACCTCGTCGCCATGTTCTCGCGGCGCCTCCCTCACGGTGCCGCCACCGCGGCGACCATCGTGGTGCTGCTGTTCCCGCTGGCGCTGCCCTCCGGTCTCCTCTGGCTCCCGCTGTTCTGGTCGGTTCTCCTCTGGGCCTACACTTCGGTGAGCGAGCGCGCCGTCTTCCTCACCCTGTGGCTCCTGGCCGGCGCCTCGCCGATCCTGATCGCGGCCCAGGGCCGGGAGGTGGCGGTGCGCCTCTCGCCGCCCGACATGGCCATGGAGAGCCTGCTGCACCACCGCCTCTACGGCGGCCTGTTCACCGACCTGGGAGTCCTGCGGTCCCTGCTGCCGGAGAGCACCGCGGTCAAGCACTTCCTGGCGGACGTCCACCGCTCCCTCAACCAGTGGGAGCAGGCCAACTCGCTCTATCTCCAGGTTCTGGAGAAGGAGCCGGACAACCAGGCCGCCCAGATGAACATCGGAGCCTATGCCTTCCTCAAGGGGGATTTCGCCACGGCCATCCAGCATTTCCAGAAGGTGGCCACCACCGATCCGGCGAATGCCGCGGCCCAGTTCAATCTCAGCCAGGCCTATTCCGAGTCCTATCTCTTCGACGAATCGCACAAGGCCCTGGCGCAGGCGCGCCAGATCAACAACTCGCAGGTGGACGTCTGGGTGCGCAACCTGAGCCAGCAGCGGGTGGTCACGCCCGATGACGGCCTGCAGCGCATCCCCGAGATCCGGCGCCAGCTCATGTCCACCTACCGCATCCAGGACGGTGCATCGGCCAACCTGGAGCTGTTCCGGCGCTGGCTGTCGCTGCTGATGCCGTTGATCCTCGCCCTCCTGGCGCTGGCGATCCATCTGGCCCGCCGTCCGTTCGGGCTGACCGAGAAGCTCGCCGAGCCGCGGCGCTCCCGGACCCACGACCGCTGGCGGCGGGTCCTGGTGCCGGGCCTGACCTCGGCGGAGGCCGGAGAGGGCGTGCGCTCCTATCTGTCCCTGCTCCTGGCGATCGGTCTCCTGCTCCTGCCGCTGTTCGGAGGGCTCGGCTACCGCATTCCCTGGGGGTATGATCCCGGGAATCTCACCGCCTGGATCGTGGCGATCCTGGGCATCCTGCTCTATCTGGGCGCGAGGCTCCGCTGGGAGCTGCGCCACGGCGTGTGAGCCGATCCCATGGCGGTTGAAGGCACCCTCGACCTCTTCAAGCTGCCGGAGATCCTGCAGCTGGTCGCCCAGCAGCGGAAGACCGGGATCCTCACCATCCAGGGACAGCAGGACATCATCGCGATCTCCTTCCTGAGCGGCCAGATCGTCGCGGCCGACGCCCTGAACCAATCCATGGAGGAGGGGCTGGCCCAGATCCTCGTCGGTGAGGGTCTGATGAGCGCGAACGACTTCTCGCGCGCCGCTGCCGAGTACCACGCTTCCGGTCTCCGCCTCCCCGACTTCCTGGTCGAGCGGCTGTACGTCGCGCGGGCGGAGCTGCTGCGCGCCCTGCGGATCCAGACGGCCCGGCTGCTCGAGCAGCTCCTGCGCTGGGACAAGGGCGAGTTCAAGTTCTACAGCGGCGATGAGGTCTCCTACGAGGAGGGGTTCACCCCCATCCCGGTGGACGAGCTCCTCTTCCAGATCGCCCAGCGCAACCCGGGAGTCGCAGCCGGTCCGCGCCCGGTGCCGGCCCCGGCTCCGGCGCCCTCACCACCCGCGCCTCTGCCACCCGCGGCTGTCGCAACACCGGCCGCCGCGCCCGAGGATGCTGCCGCGGCCCGGCCGGGCCTGCGCGTGGTCCGCCGCGAGGGGACTCCTCCCGCCGCCGCACGGACAGCGCCGGCCGAAGGAGAGATGTCCGGTCCCTTCCGCAAGATGAAGGTCGTGGCCCCCGTGGTCGCGCCGGCCAGATCTCTCGTGCCCACGGTCCTCGCGGCCGGCCTCGCCCTGCTCATGGTCCTCGCCCTGCTCTTCCGGCCCGAGGCCGTGCTCCTCCCTTTCCCATGGCAGGAACGGGAGCGTGACGTCCTCGCCCAGGACCTGCGGAGCTCGCAGTATCTGAAGATCGATCAGGCCGCCAAGACCGCGTTCCTCCTCGAAGGACGCTTCCCGGTCCGGTTGAGCGACCTGCTCGCCGCCGGCCTCCTCGCCCGTGCGGACCTGCGCGATCCGCAGGGCCGGCCGTTCCGCTACGAGCCGGGCGAAGAGAGCTATACCCTGCAGCCCCTGGAGGCCGGCAAGCTGGTGCCCGGAGCCGAGACCAGCGAGGCCGTCACCGGCAACTTCCTCCTCGACCCCGAGATCCTCACGGTGCCCGCGGAGTCGACCGAGCACCCGCTGGTTCTGCTGGACTAGCCCCTCACCCCCTGGCCCTCTCTCCCACCCCCTCCCGGCCTCCGGGAGAGGGGGAAACTGGAAAACCTCTGGCAAAGGGGAAAGGCACCAAGGACTCTTTTTTCCCCTCTCCCGGCAGGGAGGGAGGGGGTGGGAGAGGGGCCGGGGGTGAGGGGAATAAATCTGCGTCCACTTTTGTCAAGAAGGGTGTGGCGGAAAGTTGACTGGCCGCCACTAAGGTTTTATACTTCGCAGCGAAGGAGGGAATTCGCGTGAGCAAGATCATCGGAATCGACCTGGGCACCACGAACAGCGTGGTGGCAGTGATGGAGGGGAGCGAGGCGAAGGTCATCCCCAATGCCGAAGGGAACCGCACCACCCCCTCGGTCGTCGGCTTCACCAAGAGCGGTGAGCGTCTCGTCGGCCAGGTGGCGAAGCGGCAGTCCATCACGAACCCCAAGAACACCGTCTTCTCGATCAAGCGGTTCATGGGCCGCAAGTACGACGAGGTGAACGAGGAAATGAAAATGGTGCCGTACGCCGTCGAGCGGGCCGAGAACGGCGACGTGCGCGTGAACATCGACGGCAAGAAGTATTCGCCCCCCGAGATCTCGGCGATGATCCTGGGCAAGCTGAAGCAGGCGGCCGAGGACTATCTGGGCGAGAAGGTGGAGGCCGCGGTCATCACCGTGCCCGCCTACTTCAACGACGCCCAGCGGCAGGCCACCAAGGATGCCGGCCGCATCGCGGGCCTGGAGGTCAAGCGGCTGGTCAACGAGCCGACCGCGGCGGCCCTGGCCTACGGCCTCGACAAGAAGAAGGACCAGACGATCGCCGTCTACGACTTCGGCGGCGGCACCTTCGACATTTCGATCCTCGAGGTGGGCGAGGGCGTGGTCGAGGTGAAGGCCACCAACGGCGACACCCATCTGGGCGGCGACAACATCGACCAGCGGGTCATCGAGTGGCTGCTCGACGAGTTCAAGAAGGACCAGGGCATCGACCTGGGCAACGACCCGATGGCCATCCAGCGTCTCAAGGAGGCGGCGGAGAAGGCCAAGATCGAGCTGTCGAGCGCCCAGGAGACGGACGTCAACCTGCCGTTCATCACCGCCGACGCCGCGGGGCCGAAGCACATGAACCTGCGCCTGACCCGCAGCAAGCTGGAGCAGATGGTCGAAGACCTCATCAAGCGCTCCATCGAGCCGTGCAAGAAGGCGATCAAGGATTCCGGCTTGAAGGCCGAGGACATCGACGAGGTCGTCCTGGTCGGCGGCCAGACCCGCATGCCGGCGATCCAGAAGCTGGTGGCCGAGCTGTTCGGCAAGGAGCCGCACAAGGGCGTCAACCCGGACGAGGTCGTGGCGGTCGGAGCGGCGATCCAGGGCGGCGTGCTGCGCGGCGACGTCAAGGACGTCCTGCTCCTCGACGTGACGCCGCTGTCGCTCGGCATCGAGACGCTGGGCGGCGTGTTCACCAAGCTGATCGAGAGGAACACCACGATCCCGACGCGCAAGGCCGAGATCTTCTCGACCGCGGCGGACAACCAGACCTCGGTGGAGGTCCACGTGCTCCAGGGCGAGCGCGAGATGGCGCGCGACAACCGGACGCTGGGCAAGTTCCACCTGGTGGGCATCCCGTCGGCGCCGCGCGGCGTGCCGCAGGTCGAGGTGGCGTTCGACATCGACGCCAACGGCATCGTCCATGTGTCCGCCAAGGACCTGGGCACCGGCAAGGAGCAGAAGATCACGATTACCGCGTCGAGCGGTCTCAACGACAGCGACATCGACCGGATGATCAAGGAGGCCGACTCGCACCGGTCGGAGGACCAGGAGCGGCGCCGGCAGGTGGAGGCGCGCAACCGCCTCGACAGCCTGATCTACTCGACCGAGAAGACCTACAACGAGCACAAGGAGAAGCTCGGTCCGGACGAGAAGGGGCAGCTCGAGCAGGCGCTCGAGCAGGCGCGCAAGGCCCTGGAGAGCGAGGATTCCGGCCAGATGGAGCAGGCGGCCGAGCGCCTCACCCAGGCATCTCACAAGCTGGCTGAAGCGATGTATCGCCAGGGCCAGGGCGCGGGTGCTCCGGGCGAAGGCGCGGCAGAGGCGGGTGCTCCGGGTGGCGGGCAGCCGCGCGGCGGCGCCGCGGACGAGGTGATCGACGCCGAGTACGTGGACGTGGACGAGAAGCGCTGAGGAGACGAGCCATGGCGCCGCTCAAAAAGGCCTACCTGGGGGAGCTCGCGCGCATCCAGGAGAGGATCAACAGCCTGTTCGAGCAGGCGCTTCTCCCCACGGATTATGAAGACGCGGAAGGGGGCCTGCCCGGAACCTGGGCCCCCGCCGTCGACGTCATCGAAACCGAGGACGCCTACATCCTCTACGCCGAGCTGCCGGGAGTGCGGCGGGAAGACATCCAGCTTCAGGTGCTCGAGCGGCGGCTGGAGCTCTCCGGCCGCCGCCACAACCTCGGTGAAAACCGCAACTTCCTCCGCATGGAGCGGAGCTATGGACCGTTCCGCCGCACCTTCGAGCTCGCCACCGCGATGGATACCGAAAAGGTCGCCGCGGACTTCCAGCAAGGAATCTTGCGGGTCCACATTCCCAAGCGGGTGCCCGGGCCGGCCCGCGTGCCGATCAAGGACGATCCGGCGCGAGGGGAGGGGGTCTGATGAACGGCCGACGCCGCAAGGCAGAACAGAAATTCGTCATGATCAGCGTGGTGTCCGAACGCTACGGCATCCATCCGCAGACCTTGCGGCTCTACGAGCGGGAGGGTCTGATCAAGCCGACCCGTAGCGCCGGCAACACCCGCCTCTACGATGAGGAGGCGCTCCGCCGGCTGGAGATCATCCTCACCTTGACGCGCGACCTCGGGGTCAACTTGGCCGGCGTCGAGGTGATCCTCAACATGAAGGAACGGATGGACAAGATGCAGGGCGATCTCGACCGGATGCTCGAGGTGGTGCGGCGGATGGCGGACGAGCGACGGCAGGGGATCGAGCACAAGCACGCCCTGGTGAAGGTCCAGAGCGGGCCTCTGACGAAGCTCAAATAAACGCCCTGCATAAGGATCGTTGGGCGACGGCGGCTCTCCGGAGCCGCCGTTTTTGCATCACTCCTGCACGTAACGGTCGCAATCGATCATTCCCGCTCAACTGCGGACTTGATATCGTGTAGGTCTTGCAGGATGGCCTTTTTCGCCACGCCCTTGAACAGAAACATCATTGGGACCGACATTAATCTTGCAACGATACTTTGAGGCTGGGAATCATGAGAGCTGGTCAACGTAATGCCGCCACTGCTCTCTGAAATACTGGTGGTGGATATGAATACAAATCCATCACTTTCTGCTCTGGTTCTGTAGAACTCGTTCTCAGCCGCATCAGTGATCCACTTCTCCGCGGTAGCCGGCTTGCCGAATAGCATTCGGGTCTCTCGCCACCTGAGTCCTACGAGCCCGTTTGCCGGTCTTTCGAGAACCTCAATGTTCTCGATTCCGCTGATGGTTTCCGAGGCGTTCTCGATGTTGGTGATTGCGGCCCAGATCGCCGCCCTGGATCCGTTGATGGGTACCTGTGCTTCAACGATCATGGTGTTCCTCCTGGGGCTCGAGTGATACCGTATCCTGGCTAGCTCATTGAAGCAGAATTATCTTACGCCCGGTTCGCATCCGCGTCAACGTTCGCCTGCGGGGGGAGAAGCACGAAGAAAGGAAGTACGCGAGCACCGAGGTCGTGCACCTGAGCCCGCTGCCCTGCTGGAAACACCTCTCCGCCGACGTCTATCGGGAGCGGGTGGCGGAGCCGGTTCGGCAGATCGAGCAGGCTGCGGCGCGGCCCAGCGTGTCAAGAGAGCGGTATCCCGCCGCTTGGAGCGGACGGAGTCAAGGCGCAGCCGCGCCGGAAGCGGCGGCGAAGCTGCGTTCCGGAGATCGGAACGCAGTCTTCCCGCGGGGCTGTTTCCCGCCCCGGTTGCCCTTCGTGGCTGCCTGAGCTCGGCCGCTCCGCTCCGACCCGGCGGCGATCCGGGAGACTTCGATGTGGGCAATACCGCTGCCTGCCCGCAAAGTAGAGGTGTGCCTCCGCACCTGAAATCCGATTCCGCAGGAAAGCGAACCGGGCACAAATTGAGGCTGCTCGGCGCCTGAAAGACCGTCCCTGAGACGTGAGCAGGGCGATTTCTGTTCCCCCAGAGGTGCCGCAGCGGTGTCTTCCTGGCGGGGTTTCAAGAAATGGGTGGAACCTATCTGGTTAGGGTGTGGCTCTTTTGGAACGGCGAGTTCGTCAGTTGAGCCAGCCTGGTTGGCGAGCCATTGGCCCAACAGAGAGCGCCTGGCTCTGTCTGGGGGGAAGGAGGAGATCTCTAATGCTGATTT
>Ga0137375_10001694_pt1 | contig 25783 bp, 28 predicted proteins | sample SagtaG_24_FD_104936 | JGI IMG/M metagenome (GOLD analysis project Ga0137375, IMG submission 104936) | Vadose zone soil microbial communities from Sagehorn Ranch, Mendocino, California, USA - Sage1_R_113_16 metaG | ecosystem: Environmental > Terrestrial > Soil > Vadose zone | place: USA... | reverse complement strand
CCGGCGACCAGCTCGCGCTTGCCGCGCTCGGTGGCGACAACGCCGACCAAAACGACGCCCGCCCGGCGCGCAAACGGTGGGCGTGGCTGCTCGCTCACGTCTTTCGTGCCGACCTCGACTCCTGCCCTTGATGCGGCGGACCGATGCGTTGGCTCGAGGCCGCGCTCGGCCAACCCGCCATCGCCCGGCTCTTGGCCCAACACGGCCTCGGTCCCGGACCTCCGCCTCCCGTGCACCGCGCCGTTCCCGCTCAGCTCAACCTACCGTTCGCGCGCTGAGCCCCTTCGGGTTTCCAAGCTCGGGTCCAGCCACCTCCCAACGCCGGCCCACCGGTACCCATCCATCTTCGACCGGCCTCACCAAGCCCCGGCGCCGACCAGGACCCGCCTCGCCACCCTCCTTCATCCATTCCGCACCCAGGAGGGAGTGCTTTTTCATCTCCGCCTCCAGGCCACTGTCTACCCGCCTACTCGACCATCCCCGCTTTTCCCGCTTCGTTTGTCCTACGCGCCCTACGCGCCCGGGTCGTGCCGTCGACCGAGCCCTGCACCCGCCAAGTCGGAAATCGCGCTATATTTGGCTCATGGCTCGATTCGACCGCATTACCTTCGATCCCAGGATGATGGGCGGTCGCGCTTGCATCCGTGGGATGCGCATCCCCGTGTCGGTCGTCGTCGGACAGATCGCGCACGGCGCCACGACCGAGCAAATTCTTGCAGATCACCCGGATCTCGAAGAAGCCGACATTCGCCAGGCCCTGCAATACGCTGCTTGGTTGACGACGGAGGAAGTGCATCCCGGTCGGATTCCGGCGTGAGATTTCTGGCCGACATGGGCGTGAGTCCCAAGGCCGTCGCGTGGCTGCGCGCGGCGGGGCACGACGCGGTCCATCTCCGCGAAGAGGGTCTTCACCGCATCCCGGACGAAGCCGTGTTCGCGAAGGCCCGACTCGAAGATCGAATCGTGCTGACTTTCGACTTGGACTTCGGCGAGCTCGTCGCCTTGAACGCCGGCTCGGTAGTGAGCGTGATCGTCTTCCGCGTTCAGGACACGCGGACCGAGAGCGTCATCAACCGCCTCGCCGATGTCCTCGAGCAGTCGCGTGAGGTCCTTCAGGAAGGTGCGATTGTCGTCGTAGAGGACGCGAGGCACCGCGTGCGCCGGCTGCCGTTCCCGCCGCCAGAGCCGTAAGTCGAGCAACACTCTTGCTGCACCGGGAACGAGCTCTCGGCCGCCGTCTTCACGATTCGTTCTCTTCCGACATCGCCCCAGCCAGCTTTTCTGCGACGATCTCCGAGGCACGCCGTTGAGGATCGTCGGCTGCCTGCGCGTAGCGCTTCGTCGTTAGCGGCGACTTGTGGCCGAGGAGCGACCCGATCAGCGTGAGCGACAGGTTTTCCCCGGTGGCTGTTGTCCCGAAGTTGTGACGGAAGTCGTGGGCTGGACGTAGATGCCCGAGGCCTGCGCGCTTGTAGAGTTGCTTCGCGATCTTTGGCAAGCCGACGAACGCCTTCGCAGGATCGCGACCAGGAAACACCCATGGGCTGCGAGGAACTCGTCTCTGCGCGTTGATCAGATCCTCTGCCGGCCCGCTGAGCGGGAGCACCTTAGCGCCCGTCTTGGAATCCTCGAGTCGGAGCACGTGATCGGCGTAATCGACCTCGCTCCACTTCAGTTGCAGCACTTCGTTCCGGCGCATGCCGGTCAGAATCAAGAGCCGGATGGCAGCGACGCCGACGGGGTGCGCCGCGATCTCGAGATCGCTCCCCTTCGGGTGGCCGACCTCTACTCTCGCGTGCGCGGCTTCTGCTTCGCGCAGCACTTTGGCGAGGCGGGCGAGCTCAATCTCGCTGAGATGCGTGTGGATCTTCTTTTCCGGGAACTTCTTGATGTGTCGGCACGGATTCGAGTTCAGCGATCGCAGGCCCCAAGCCTCACAGAGGTTGAAGAGCTTCGAAAGCAGGGCCACGACGCGGTTCGCCGCGCCCGGCGTGTCCTTCATCGACATGTGCAGGGCGCTCACGTCGTTGTAGGTGATCGATGCGATCTTCCGCGTCCCCCATCGTGGCCGCACGTGCAGCCGCAAGTTGACCTCGTCGCTGTCCGCGCTCCTCGGTTTCTTGTGGACTCGCGCATGCTCGGTCATGTACCGATCGGCGGCATCGTTGACCGTTGCAGCCGCGCGGGCGCTTCGCTTGTCGCCGGCAGGATCGGCACCAAGCCGCACTTGAGCAAGCACCCGCGTCGCCTCGGCCCTCGCCTGCTCGACAGTCACCGGGCCAAACACGCCAAGCGTGGGCTTGCGTTGCAGCCCGTCGCGAGTGCGGTGCTTCAAGACGAAGGACCGGTGTCCGCTGGGCATGATCTGAACGCCCAAGCCGGGCGTCAACGTGTCCCACACGACGTAGCGCTGGCCCTTGGGCGCGAGCGACTGCACGACTGCTTTGGTGAGCTTCAAGGTGGGCATCGGTCCTCCTTGCGTGGTACCCCGCTGGTACCCCAATGCCGCGCCGACGATGGCCAGAGTCCGCGTTTCTCGTTCGCGAGGTTGGGGTACCACCGGGGTACCACCATGATGCGTTTTGGCTGGTCATGGTGCGGCATGGTGCGCTCAGCACATTAGCAGCTTTTACCGATAAACACGCGTGTAGCTCCATCCCGAACGTATGGCGACGTATGGCGCATAGACGGCCGAAACGGACTTTTAATCCGTAGGTCCCGGGTTCGAGTCCCGGCCGGCCCACCACAATTTCCCGAGAAAAACGCTGAAAATGCGTCGTCCAGGGAGTCCACGGAATCCACCGAAACGGGGGGTGTGCGGTACAAATTCGACACAGTCCCGGAGGCGGCCGACCCGGTCGAGGAGGCGCTCGCGGTCGCGCTGGAGCGCGCGTCGGCGGAACACCGGTGGGATGTCGTTGCGCTGCTCGGGCGCGAGCTTGAAGCGCGCCGCCTGGCCCGCGCCGCGCCGAACGTCGTTCCGATGCGTGGAGGGCGCGAGAAATCGTGAGCGGCGCTGGCGGCAGGACCGGCATCGAGGGGACGGAGAGCGGTCACCGCGGGGGCCGGCGATCACTCGACTTTCGCAAGAAGACGGCGACTGAGCGGCTCATCGCCTTGAGCGTGTTGGATCCGACCTTGGCGCGCCAGCGACGGGCTGCGGCCGCGAAGCACTTGGCGCGTGAAATCTTGCGCCGCGTCGACGCGAGCATGTGCTGCGAGGTTTCGCAGGCGCAGTTGGCCCGCTCCTTGGGCTGCTCCGTCGACACCGTCGAACGAGCGCAAGCCGTTCTCGCCGTGAACGGGTGGCTGCAAGTGGAACGCCGGTGGATCGGAGGACACCAATCGTGCTCGCGCTATCGCCTCCTGGTGGGTTTCCAGGCGCTCGACAACCGGAAGGAGCCGCTCGCCTTCTGGGAGAGGAACAACGTCGTGCCGCTCCCCGACCGGACAGAGCACACCGAGCAAGTAAGTCCGTCGGGACGCTCGACCATGATCCGCAAATTGCGGATGAGCATGACCCGCAAGCTGCGGGACGATCCGGTCTCTCCCTCCGAGGGAGAGACAAAAAATGATCCACCCTCCCCTTCCCCTCCTGCGCCATTCCCGCAAGATTCTGCGTTCCGGATCGCGGGGGCGGGAGGTGTTTTGGTCCATCAATCCCCAGTCCCGGAGTCCTGGGTGGAGGCGTGCCGCAGGGTTTTTCCTGGGTGCCACAAGCCGCACCCTCATCTGGCCCATCTGGCGAACGGGCTCGGGTACACCGAAAAGGACGGGCTTGCCTACCTTCGAGCCTTGGCGGCGAAGTGCAGCGATCTTCCGCGAAGCGACGTCGCCGCCGTTCTCGCATGTTGTGGGCGGGATTTTCGGGACCCTTCGACCCCTGCCATGGGGGGCGCGAAGTCTTGGCTTGAACGCCGACGCAAGGGACGCGCCCCGCAGCCGCTTCCCCCAAGATCGGTGACCCCGGACTCTCCGCCGCGTCGAGCGTCGCCTCCCTCCGCCGCGGCGATCGCATTCTTTCTGAAGGGCAACGCCTACTCGACGGCGTGCCCCAATAAGCCACGACCACAAGCGGAGTAGCTCGTCGCTCGTGGCCGCGCGACAAATCGAAAATGCCGCGCAGTTGCGAGCGCCTTCAGGCCGGAACCTGGACCTTGAGTCGCGCTCAGCCGATCCACTAGGCAAAGGGCGTTTATGACGGTGGCCACCACAATAGGGTCAGGGCGCAGCCAATTCCTGGCATGGGAAACACGTGCTCGAGGAGTTCCGTGCCGCTCCGTGCGTCGGGCACCCATGCCTCGGCAGAAACGGTCTCGGGAATGCGTGATGCTTGCCCCTTCTTGAAGAAGTCGTATGTGAGGCTCCACTGGTCGACGGGCGCGCCCTTGGCCAAACGCCGTCCGAAATCTCGGGTGGCTTGGGACCAGACGACTTTGCCGTCCTTGCTCATCACCACGGCGACGCGGTCCCACGTGAAGCCCAGGAACCGCAGGGTGGCGGCTGATAGCGATACCCGAAACTCCTCCGCGAGCCTCACGATGGGCGTCCACGAGACCTTCGGGATATCGCACTTCGGCGCGAACAGGTCTTCGGGCATCAGCAACTCCGCAGCGAAAGCATTCGCCTCCTGTTCGTGACCACTCGTGTCGTAGCTCAAGCGAAGGTCTTCGCCGATGCAAACACTGAGGTAACTCACAGCAGCATGGGTTTCGAAGTGCCCCAACTCGTGGGCGATCGCCCACCGCCGCTGGTCCAATGGAAGTCCTTGCGCAACCGAGATGACACCGCGGTCTGCAACTCGCAGTAGGTTCGCGCGTGCGCCGCGTGTCGGACTCTCACGCACCAGCGCGCGGCGGATGTGAGCAAGCACCTCGATCTCCAGCTCGGTCGGGTGCGTATAGCCGACCTCCGCCCGCACCACCCGGGCACGCTGCACCGCGACCTCGGGCATCGGGAGGCGAACGCTACGGCTCCTCATCATCCCCGAGTAGATGGCGAAGAGACCGGATCATCTCCGCCACTTCCTCCTCACTGGCTTCCTCGAACTTGTGCGCGTGCATGGATGCGGTCATCTCGCGCGGCGCGCGTGCGATCAACCTCTTCAGCTCGGCGCGCTGCTCAGCGAGAGAGCGCGCTGGCTCCGCCTTCCTCGCGTTCAACGTCTCCAGGTCGCTCTGGTACGCGCGGCGCGCTTCGGCGAACCGCTCTCTTCGCTCGGCCTCATTGGCGGCGGCGACGCGCTTGCGGACGTCGGCCGCCCACGCCTTCGTGTCGACGCCGAGCCGGCGCACTGCGTCGCGTGCGTCGCCGTCCGTGACGGGCTCGTCGTCGAGCGCCTGTCCGAGCAACTCGACCTCCCGCTGGGTCTTGGGGTCGCTCATGAGGTCCACTCCTTCGCCGCCGTGGCGAATGTCTCGGGGAACTTCGAGAGAAGGCGTCGCTTCAGCTTGATGCGCGAGGCGGAAACCTCCTCGGCAGTCCACCCAAGCGCCGTCGCGATGTCTTCCCGCTTCACGTTGCCATCGAGGATGGCAAGGTAAAGATCTTGGAGCTTCGCGTCGTCCTCGACGCACGCTTCGAACGCGGCGCAGATAGCCGCCCGTCCTTGCTCGGCAACGAGCGAATCCTCCACCGAAGGATCGTCGCTGGCCGTGTCGACCCCGGCATCGGGTGCGGGGTCGGTCTTGGCCCGAATCGCCTTCTTCTTCGCGGTCCAGACGAGGTTGTTGATCACGCCCTTCAAGAAGGTTTCCAGGTCGGGACACGAGTCCGACCACGTCCGCCGCCCTTCGAGGCACCTCTCGAGCGCCGTGTCGATCACCTGCTGTACGGTCATCGCGCTCGGCTCCCTGTCCTCGCCGGCCGCCCAACCGACACGTCGAAGACGCCATTCCGTGTGTGCGACGAGTCGCGGAAGCAGGCTGTCCCAGTCTGCCTCCCGAAGTGCTGCGCCGAGATCACGCGGCCCACTCACCACCTCCATTTTTGCTCCGCAACCCCCGTTTCCGATCACGGAAACAGCACCCTAGGAGGAGTTTTTTTCCGACGGCGCGTGATCGGAATACGGGCGGTCGGAGCAGATCGGGGTAAGCCGCGGTTTTGGCGCGGCAGCAAGGATACCCCCGTGACCAACGACGCAGCTCCGAATCTCCCCATTAACCCCGGCCCCACGACGAGCCAGACCCAGGCCGCCGCGAAGCCTCGCACCCGAGTCCTCCTCGGCTTTTTCCAGCCGAGCGACGTGCCTCCCTACCTTCAGTCCGTCGGCGCGGACGTCGACTCGAGCGCGTTCATCGCGAGCCACGCGGTCGCCACCGCGCACGTCGAGCAGATCGGTCAGCGCGACGAGACGAGCGTCACCCCGCTCGCCGAGTGCCCCCATCTCCTGGACCTCCGCGCCGAGCCCACGTTCGGAGAGCACGCGGCGAACGCGAAGAGCCTCCAGTTCGCCTACGTCGAGGTCGGGAAGTTGGTCGCGTGCCAGCCGAGGGTCGACTGGGACCACGTCGAGCGCCTCGCCGCGCAGGTCCCGCCGGTCGGCGACGACGACGCCCTCCTCCGCTTCTGCCTTCCGCTCCAGCGCGACGGCATGGCGCCGCAGGTGCAAGCGAACTTCAACCCGGTGACGAACACGTTCGGATGCATCGTCGATAACCCTGACGTCCGCATCTGCGGCCCGGTGCAAGGCGGGCAGCCGGGTACGGGGCGCGGGCTCGTCGGCTTCTCGATCGGCCCCGGGCTGCACCAGATGAGCGTCGTCGCGTTCAACGGGCGCCACATGCTGAACAACGGGTACCACCGCGCGGTCGCCCTCGTTCGCGCTGGCCACGATCGCATCCCGGTCATCGTAGTCGAGGCTCCCGCCTTGGACCTGACCCCGACGGCTCGCAACGGGATGTTCAGCCCGCAGATCGTCCTCGGCTCGAAGCCGCCGCGCATCGCGGACTTCACCACGCCCGCCGCCGTCGACTTCACGAGCCACCGCATGCGCCTGCTCTTCTCCGTCCACGCGGAGGTGCACCCCATCCCGGGCTAAATCAACCTCGCGGCGAGCGCGCATCAGGCCCGCCGTGGGCCAACCGGCGTACAGCGCTTGGCCTGCGCCATGAACCGCTCGATGAAGGGCTCGAAGTCCTCGGGCTGGACGTTCCGGCGGCGAAGCACGCGCTTTACGGCGGTACAGAAGGCGGCGCGAACATCGCCGCGGTGAGGCTCGGTCCAGTCCACCTTGAGGTTCTTCTTGATCGTCTGCACGACGTCGTGCACGAGATCGCGAAGCACGGGACTCTTGTCGTTGCTCGGCGGCCTGGTTGCCGCGGACGAGTTCGTCGAAGTTGCCTGCTACGGCTCGAGCACGCGCGTCCGCTCGCGTGCCAGATAACTTCAAAGGCACCAAACGGCATCTTCGAGTTGATCGGGTTTTCGCACCGACCTCCGAAGGTTACGCACCGCGCGCAGAAGAGATCTTGAACACGACTCGCTCGTCAGCGAGCTCAAGGCCGTTCCCGCCGCCGAGCACGCACGAACGAACGCCGAGCGTGGTACTTAGGTTACTCAACTCGTTGGCGGCCGTGGTCGGGTGGCAGTAGTGATTGCGATGGGCGGCCTGCGGGTCTATCTAGGAAGTTGCCTAGGAAACTGCACCTGTATACGAGTGGGGGACTGCCATGCTTATCGACGTACTCGGACCATTCACCAGAGCATGAAGAACGCAACGCAGATGGCCAGCTCGCCGTCACGTTCGTTCGAGCTGGAAGCACAGCTATGCCAGGTGTTGACGCGACAGGTTTTGAGCGCGCTGGGGATTTCTAGACCGGTCACAATGCTGGGCGAAGTACAGGTAGGCTTCGTCATCCCCGATCTTGTCTTTGTCTGCTCGGCGACTGCGCCCGAGCAACCTAGGTTTGAATTCACCGGGTTCGAGAGCTGGATCATCGCAGACTTGCTCAGGGCCCGGGCGCGTCGATCTGAAACGCTGGCGGAACGCATTTTTGCGCGCCCAGAGAGAACCGCTGAAGCGCTCAGACGGCTCGAGCGTCGGGGCGTCGTGCATCGCTCGTCCAGAGCGGCATTCATGCTGAGGGACTGGTTCCCGCGGGAGTCCGAGGTGTTCGCGGTCGAGGCAAAACTTGCCCGGTGGCGCGATGCTGTCGACCAGGCCGCCGAATACCTTGGTTTCGCAAATCGCTCCTACGTTGCGTTACCAACGGAAACCATCGACCGTTCGGACGCTATCCTGCGGGCGTGCAAGAAGCGTGGCCTTGGGCTGCTATCGGTGTCTCCCGACGGCGTCGGGCTCGTACGCGACTCGCCCCTCCATCACACTTCGAGCCCGGGTTGGGTTTGGCTTGTAGGACGCGCGCTAAGCCAGTCGCAGCCTACGGAGCCGATGCAGCGTCAAGTACGTTCCGCCACGCTCGCTGGTGGCTGAGTGACGTCCGATCGTGAAAGTCCCCTAACGCGGACACTTTGACTGCCACTTTGATTGCGTTGTCGAGCCACCTTTTCGCCGCGTCGAGTCGCTGCTCGATGGCTATCGCGCGCATGGCTGCCGTCTCGCGCACCAAGGCCGCGACGAAGTGTTGCCTCGCCGCGGTGACGTTTGACTGAGTCGACTGCCATTCGGCGACGGACGCAACCACTTGGCCCTTTCGCAGCGCTCGGAGAAGGCCTTCACTTGCCGGCGTTACGTCAGCCACAAGGTTCAGCAATCCTCCAGCGTTGATGGTGTCGAGGTCGGTCTTCAGGTGAATCTCGCCCGCGAGCGGGTGCGAGTAGTAGGTGGGTCTCGCCCTCTTCTGCTCGTCCGACTCCTCAAAATCCGGGAGCCGAACTCGCCGCTCGCTCCGATACCAGGCCGTCGACCAAACCTCAGCGCCGACCGCCACCCCAAGCATGCCTGCGACACCGGCAAGCGGCACCACAACACGGTTCACCCCGGCCGTCCGAAAGTCACGGGTGAGTCGAACGAGCGTCCCAAGAGTGTTCGGGTTCGTCTCATAGATCTGATCATGGCTCGCTTGCTCGATCACGATGTACGCGCCCTCGGGTTGGCGTGCGCTGATCTGATCGAGGAGCGTGTCGAGAAGGGAGCTCGACCATGGGTCCACTCCTCGAACGCACGTGTCCGAAATCGCGATGGTGGCGAGTCGCGGAACGCCAGGCGCGATTCGCGACGCGAGCTCCAGACCGGGATCGAGCCATGCCATTTGGGCTGAGAAATCGCTACTCGGCGTCGTGATCAGCGGTGTCGGCACAATGATCGCCTCGCAGCCGAGACGGCGCTGCACGTCGAGGCAGATCCTGACGCGGTCCTCTATTATTTCGGGATCGGTGGGCAAGGTCCCGCTCCACGATCCCTTCACGTGGTCAGCCGCAGACGCGCGCCAATCGGACTGCTTCTCTTTCGAGCTGTCGTAGATCGGAGCCGCGCCGTCGAACCACCCGTAGCTCGCGAGCTTGACGCAGGTCTTTCCCGCTTTTGCGACGTCCAATCCCGCAAGATACAGTTGGGGGTCAAGCAACCGACGGTCGAGATGGTCGTGCTTGTCGAGCTTGCGTCGTTCGAGTTCGTGGAGTGCGATCCCCGAAGCGAAGATCAACGCTCCGTCCAGACCAGACACTGCGGATTTCATCTGGTAACGAGCGCTCGCGAAGAACTCGATCAATGGGCCCCCTTTCCTGAGCCACCGGCAAGCGTCGCGAGGTCGCGCGCGACCTTATCCGGCAGTGGGCGACGAATCGCGCTCTTGTGCACCATTTCGTCTATCAAGTGAACCAGGAAGCGCGGGAGGGCATTTCGCAAACCATCCGTTTTCAGACTGCCGTTCATCAAAAGCTCCTGACGCCGGGCCGTCGGGTGCCGACCAAGGATGCATTCCTGCAGAAGCACTCCGAGCGCGAATACGTCGGATTTGCACGTGAGAGGTTGTCCACGAGCTTGCTCAGGCGAAAAATACCCAGCGGTACCCCACGTCTTGCCCGTCGTTGTGAGCGACGCGAGGTCGATATACCGAGCGACGCCCAGGTCGATCAACACCGCTCCTCCCGTGGGAGTCAGCATGACGTTGTCCGGCTTGATGTCACGATGAACGATTCGCGCTTTCCAGATCTGCTCGATCGCCAGCGCCACGTCGTGACCAATCCGGGCGACGCGCTCAAGGGGTTGGGCACCCTCCGCGACAAGAACTACGTCCAGAGCCCTGCCCTCGATAAATGTCGTCGCCAGAAAACGGCACTGTTCACCGCGAATCGTGCACGTTCCCGCCTCATGCAGCTCTACGAGGGTGGAGCCCCGAATGGCCTTCAGCGCGTTGATTTCGCGCGCAAGCCGCTCTTCGAGTTGATCCATATGATAGATCTTGAGCGCGACGGTCGCCCCGTTCGGAAGAACCCGGGCCTTGAAGACGGCTCCCTGCCCGCCCGCCTGCATCGTACCGTCGAGCGCGTACCTGCCGGCGAATGTTGCTTGGACCTCCGCAAGCATCAAGGGGGGAGTGAATGGCATAGGGAGCGGCAACCCTGTTACTTCCATCCGGTACCCATTTTCGTCATCGACGGCAAGTAGAGCGTGTCGGGTAGTGCCCCTCAGCGCTGCGGCATTCAGGCCCATGATCGCCTGTGTTCGGCAGGATCCACCAACCGCCTGACGAAACAAGCCATCGCGGATACCATCGCTCCCATGCCACCCATCAAGCTCTGGTTCGTGCGCGCTGGTGAAGGTGCGGCTCACGTCAGCGAGTTCGTGAGCGAGAACCACGTCGCCATCGGTTGGAACGATGTGGGGCCGGCAACTCCCGCGACAACTGACGAGCACCTTGAGGCTGCCTTTGACAAGGCCTACCCCGACGAGAAACCTGGGTCACGACGGGTTTGGCTTGCCATCGTCCGGCGCTTCGTACGCGAGCTGAAGAAGGGCGATGGTGTCATTACGTACGACCCAGAGCGCAGGGTCTACTTTCTCGGTGAGATCACCTCCGACGTCGAACAGCGCCAGCACAACCTCGGAAGGCTGCGCCAAGTTCGCTGGACCCACCAGGTCCAGCGTGACGCCCTGACGCCTTCAACGCGTAACAGTCTTGGGTCCATCGCGACGCTATTTCAAGTCACCGGCGATCCAAGAGAGGAGGTCTGGACGAATGCCAGCCCGCTCGGGGCACCGACCCCTGAACCGACACCAGCACTCGCGCCGTCAGTGACCGATTCCGAGACCACCGTCCTTGCGGACACGCTGGCGAAAGCCGAGAGCTTCACTGAGGACCGACTCATAAAGCTTGGGTGGGACGACGTGCAGGAGCTCTTCGCCGGCATCCTGCGTGCGATGGGTTATCGCGCGCGAGTCTCCCCGGTCGGATCGGATCGCGGCGTAGACATCTTCGCCTCGCCCGACGGGTTGGGTCTCGAGGAGCCTCGGATCTTCGTCGAGGTGAAGCATCGTAAGGGGAAGATGGACGCGCCCGAAATTCGAAGCTTCCTTGGCGGCCGGAAACCTGGTGACCGCTGCCTTTACGTGAGCACCGGCGGCTTCACAAAGGAAGCGCTCTACGAGGCCGAGCGCGCTTCGGTGCCCATTCAGCTCGTGAATCTGCAGCGGCTTCGGGAACTCTTGCTCGAGTACTATGAACAGCTCGCACCAGAGACCCGAGCGCTGGTCCCGCTGAAGCGGGTTTACTGGCCGGAAGGATAGTCGCTTCTCTCCTGCGCCGTCGGTGATATTGCGCCCGATGCGCCAAAACGCTGGTACGTTCAGCGTCGTGACCGAGCTCATTTGGGAGGGTAAGTACCGCGAAGGAAAACGCGTCGGGCCGGTAAGGATCGCGCTTCCCTTCCAGACCGTCGAGACCGTCAACGAGAGTGCTCGCGATCGCGAGCGCACCCTGGACCTCTTCGCGCGCGGGAGACCCACCGAGTGGCGCAACCGTCTCATTTGGGGTGACAAGAAGTACGTCCTTCCGAGCCTGTTGCCCGAGTTCGCTGGCAAGGTGAACCTCATCTACATCGATCCACCATTCGACACGGGTGCCGACTTCTCTTTCACCGCGGAGATACCAGAAAGCGACGAGGAACTCGTGCGAGAGCCTTCGATGATCGAGCAGAAGGCATACCGCGACACCTGGGGGCGTGGACTGGACTCGTACCTTCAGTGGTTCTACGAGACCGCCGTCTTGCTTCGCGAACTGCTCGCCGATAACGGCATGCTCTTCGCGCATTTCGACGACAACGTCTCGCACGAGATCAAAACCGTGCTCGACGAAGTCTTTGGCGCAGATAACCGGCGTGGCGAAATCGTATGGGCGCTCGGAACTGGCGCGAAGAGTCGCAAATTCTGCTCGATTCAACACAATCTGATTTTTGCATATTCGGCCGGCGACGAATGGTTCTTCGATGCAGACGCCAAGATCATCCGCGAGCCATTTGCCGAGGGCAGCTTGAGCATGCATTTCAAGAACGTAGACGATCAGGGGCGCCACTACCGTGTTCGGACGGTCAACGGGAAGGACTACGTCTATTACGCGGACGAGGGGCGGCTCATGGGCAGCGTGTGGAACGACATCCCGTCGATGAGCGCCAACTCGCCGATCCTCCAACAGTCTACGGGCTATCCGACACAGAAACCGGAGAAACTGCTCGAGCGCATCATTACCGCATGCAGCCGAGCTGACGATCTTGTGCTCGACTGCTTCTGCGGTTCGGGGACGACCGCGGCAGTCGCCGAAAAACTCGGTCGCCGTTGGATTACATGCGACCTCGGTCGCTTCTCAATTCACACGACACGCAAGCGGTTGCTCGGCATTTCCGGAATCAAGCCGTTCGTTGTACAGAACCTCGGCAAGTACGAACGACAAGCTTGGATGGCGGCCGAGTTTGAGAAACCGGAAGACCGCGCAGCAACGGAAGAATCCTACCGCCGCTTCATTCTCGAGCTCTTCAACGCCGAACCGATCGCAGGTCACTCATGGCTCCACGGCGTAAAAGGCGCCCGGTTTGTGCACGTCGGCGCCGTCGACGCCCCGGTGACCCATTCAGACGTAAAGGCGATCGCTCGCGAGGTGTGGCGGGCGGGGAGCACGTCCAAGAACACCGGCCAAACGGCCGCCGTTGACATACTCGGGTGGGAGTTCGCCTTCGAGCTCATGGAAATGGCACAACTCATCGCTGCCGAGGCGCGGGTGGATGTGAAGTTCAAGTGCATCCCTCGCGACGTGCTCGACAAGAGAGCCATCGAGCAGGGCGACGTACAGGCGAAAGACTTCTTCGAACTCTGCGCGTTCTCCGCGAAGACGTCCATCAAACGGCGAACAGCTAAAGTCGAGCTCGTGGATTTCATGATGCCCGCGGAGGACCTGCCCGAGGATATCCGACGTGCGATCAAGCACTGGTCACAGTGGATCGACTACTGGGCCATCGACTGGAATTTCAAGAACGACACGTTCCACAATGAGTGGCAGTCCTACCGAACCCGCGTGCGCTCCGAACCGAAGCTCGAACTCGCGGCGACCCGCGAGTACAAGGAGCCCGGTACGTACACCGTCGTCATCAAGGTAATCGACCTTCTTGGCTGCGATACGACCAAGAAGGTTTCGCTCGAGGTGCCGTGATGGCACCTTCCGCGAAAACGACCCGGCCGCACAGCAGAAAGCGAAAAAGTGTTGCCGCGGATCGCACCGACAACCTTCTCGACCTGACGGCGAGCCTACGGACCGCCCCATGCGTACCGGCATTACGGGAAGCTGTGCGAGCATGGCGAGCCGGCGGATACAAGGGCACTACAGAGACGACGCGCCGGCTGCTTGCCCACTGGTTTCAAAGCGATCATCGCCTCCGCAATGGGATGCGCTTCAAGTACCACCTCGCGCAGCGGGAGGCGATCGAGACGCTTATTTTCGTCTGGGAGTACGAGCGCGTTCGGTCGCGATCGGCACTGCTCGAGCGGTACGCGACGGTCACGGGAGCGCCGCTTTTTGCAGATCTCTTCGCGCGTTATGCGATGAAGATGGCGACGGGTAGTGGCAAGACCAAGGTGCTCGCCCTCGCGATTGCATGGCAGTTTCTCAATGCTCAGCGGGAGGATTCCGAGGTTGCAAAGGCGTACGCACGAACGTTCCTTGTCATTGCTCCAAACGTGATCGTCTTTGAGCGGCTGCGGACTGATTTTGCTGGCGCTCGCATTTTCGAAGCCGATCCGGTCATTCCTCGCGACTTGCAGATTTTTTGGGATTTCGACTGCGTCATGCGGGGCGACGGTGAAAGAGCGCACGCGGAAGGAACCCTCTTCGTCACGAATATCGACCAGCTCTACGAGCGACAGGATCGCAGAACGGACGACGAGCCGGAAGTCATGACCGCGATTCTTGGGTCCCGCCCGCCGGCGAAAAAACTCGAGATGAGCAACTTTCGCGACCGAATTGGACTGCGGAACGGATTGCTGATGGTGCTGAATGATGAAGCGCACCACACTCACGACGACGACAACGAATGGAATAGTGTAATCCGGTCCCTTCACGAGCGAACACCGATCAACATCCAGCTCGACGTCTCCGCGACTCCCCGCCTCAGCAACGGCGCTCTGTTTCCGTGGGTCGTTTCAGACTATCCGCTAAAGCAGGCGATTCTCGATGGAATCGTGAAGCGCCCGATGCGCGGAATGGCACGCATTGAAGAGGCACGCTCCGAGCACGCGTCGATCCGCTACGAAGGCTATCTGGTGGCCGGCGTCGAGCGCTGGAAGGAATACGCTGAGCAGCTCAAGCCGACGAGCAAGAAACCGATCCTCTTCATCATGTTGACGAGCACGGACGACGCCGACGACGTGGCCGACTGGTTGCGCCGAAAGTACCCGCGTGAGTTAGAAGGTGATCGAACGCTCGTAATTCACACGAATGCTAAGGGCGAGATCACGAATGACAGGGAGCTCCAGAAGGCGCGCGAGCTCGCCCGACGGGTCGACGACGACTCGAGCGACGTTGGAGCGATTGTGTCCGTTCTCATGCTTCGTGAGGGGTGGGACGTTCAAAACGTCACCGTCATCGTTGGGCTTCGTCCTTTCACGGCAAGAGCGAACATCCTTCCCGAGCAGGCGATCGGGCGCGGCTTACGACTCATGTTCCGCGATCAAGCCACGGGCTTTCAGGAGCGAGTCGATATCATCGGAAACGACAAGTTTCTCGAGTTCGTCGACGATCTCGAGAAGATCGAGGACATGAAGTTCGACACGTTCGATCCAAAAAAGGATCACGTCCATATTCTCACCATCGCGCCACTAACGGAACGCGGCGCCTTTGACATCGGCATTCCCGTGCTGTCGCCGGTGCTCGTCCGCAAGAAGACGCTTGCGGAGGAGATCGCTGCACTCGACGTAATGACCTTCCAGCTACCCGAGCTTAAGATCCGCTTGGCGGATGTTGATCCACGCACGTTCAAGTATGAGGGCTTCGACGTCGTGACGGACGCGAAGGAGCTCGAGCGCCAGTACTCGATCCCTGAGCACCAGACGGCCCAAGAGGTGATCGGGTTCTACGCGCGCCGGATCGCCGCAGAGGTGAAGCTCCCGTCGCAGTTTGCCGCCCTCGCCCCGAAGGTGCGCGAGTTCTTCGAGGCACGGTTCATCCTCCCAGAAGGCACAACGCTCGAAGATCCGAGGGTAGTTCGCTTCATCGCTGCCCCGCTCGTCCACCACGTGACCGTCCGAACATTCGCGAAGGCGCTTCGCGCCGTCGCTGTTGCTGAACTCGACCCCCAAGTCCTTGCGCCAGCGCGACCTCTTTCAACGTGCGCGCCGTTTCCGTGGTCGCAGGCCGTTTGCGAAGCCAAGAGGACGCTCTTCAACCTCGTTGCGTGCGACAATCCATACGAGGTCGCATTCGCGCGCTTCCTCGAAAGTGCACCCGATGCGGCTGCGTTCGCGAAGCTACCAATGCGCTTCGGCTTCTCGATCGAGTACCTCGACGACGCTGGGAACCTGCGCCTGTATCACCCCGATTGGGTGGTACGCTCCGAGGAAGGGGTCATGTACATCATCGAAACGAAAGGCTACGTTGGCGTAGAGGTGGCACAAAAGGACCGCGCGGCCGCGATGTGGTGCGAAAACGCTACGGTGCTCGTCGGTGTCACGTGGCGGTATCAACGCGTTAACCAACGAGAATTCGAGAAGCTCTCGCCCAGATATCTCGCTGATCTCGCCGCCCTCTCCAGCTGAACAGTCTGGCGGAGTCACTCGAGGCTGCCCCGACCAGTGCATCGCACGACCGGGTGTAAATCGCCACCATCGTGGTGAATAGGGGCAAAAGGTACACCTTTTGCGCCTGGTCGCTCGGACGTTTTCTGACCGTGGAAATTCGCTCAGTTAAGCCGGCCCAACCGGGAGGGATTTTGCGCCACCTGTGACGCTCGCGAGCGCCCGCGCGAGGGTACGGTGCGACACACCGAGATGCCGTGCCGTCTCCCGGAGACCGTGTCCCTCCGCCATGAGCCTCGTTGCTCGCGTCAACGCATGCGGAAGTCGTCGAGGACTTCAAGCGCCGCGGCCTTCTCTGACGATCTTTCCTACCGGCGATTAGCGTGGGCGCCAGCTCGAAAAACTCGTCGCGCCATCGCCCGAATGAAGGCGGGTTTCGCACGCAATGCAGCGACGACGGCGAGTTGCTAAGGTGACCGGATGAAGCGGAAAGTGGCCGTTTGGCTTCGCGTCTCGACCGACGATCAGAAACTCGATTCGCAGAGCGACGCGGTGGAGAAATACGTGGATGCACGTGGTTGGACCGTCGTGAGTCGGTTCACGGAAGAGGGGATAGGAGGGGCGGCGCAGTATCGGAAGGTCGTCGACGAGATCCTCGACGGTGCGAGGCGAAAGCGCTTCGACACCGTCGTCATCTTTCGCGGCGATCGGTCGTTCCGAACCGCAGGCAAGGGCTGTCTGTTCATCGAGGAGCTCATTTCCACCGGGTGCGCCTTCGTCAGCGTCGAAGATGGCATCGACACATCGACGCCTGCCGGCGAGCTGATGGCGAAGATGGCGATGCTGATGGCCGAATGGGGAGCGCAAGGCAATCCGCGCTCGCGTTCGCGCCGGGGATCGAAGCCACCAGCCGGCGAGGCAAGCATCTGGGTCGCCCGCGTCGCAACGTCGACGTGACATGCCGCCCGAATCGCTGGCGGCCGCCCTGGAGCAGCGGCTAGGGCCTCGCGCGAGGGTGGCCGGTCGAGGCGGTACAAAACGCGCACACGCAGCGCTCCGAGGCCGGCTTTTCCCGCGGAAAACGCGCAAAATGCGGGGCCTTTTAATCCGTAGGTCCCGGGTTCGAGTGCCGGCCGGCCCACCACGGTAAAACAAGCCAGTGCCGCGAGCGCTCTGTCGCGATCGAGCATCTCGGAGTGGCCGACCTCATCCGTGGTGATAGATGCTTGATCGTGATACGTTTTCCTCGTGTCTGCGATACGAATCCGCACCATTCTTGACGAACATCTACTCGAACGTCCCGAGCTTGCTCCGCTCGTCGGGCACCTCGTCGAGCTCATCGTGCGCGAGGACTCGGAGAACGAGTGGCCCTCGGGATGGTTTGAAGCCGTGGAGGGCGCGATCGAGGATCCGACGTTCGAGCGGGCGACCCAGCCAGAGCTCAAATCGCGGCCACCGCTCGACCAGTGAAATACCTGCTCGACACGAACGCTTGCATCGCGTGCCTACGTCGAAAACCATCTCCGGGCGCTTTTTCGAGGTGAGCATCGTCCGCCAATTCATTCTTGGAGACGGCGAGGACGACGACATCTGGCAGCTGTCGCTCAAGTTCATGTACCAGCCAACCGGCGCTCGTACCGCGCTGTCGGACGGCAATCGATGGTGCCACCGGTTGGACGAAGTCGATGCGATGCATGCTGACCACTGTGCCGAAAACATCGTTAGCCCAGCACTGAAGAGGAGCAACCATGAAAGCGATCGTCCAAGACAAGTACGGCTCAGCCGATGTGCTCCAGCTCCGGGACATCGAAAAACCGGTGGCCGGGGATGACGACCTGCTCATCCGAGTGCATGCCGCGGGTGTCGACCCGGGCGTCTGGCACTTGATGACTGGCCTGCCCTACCTGGTTCGCATCATGGGCTTCGGTTTGCGCGCGCCCAAGATCCGCGTTCGCGGCAGGGACGTCGCGGGGACCGTCGAAGCGGTCGGAAAAAATGTGACCGACTTCAAGCCGGGTGACCTGGTGTACGGCACCTGCGACGGCTCCTTCGCGGAGTACGCCTGCGCGAAAGCGGAGGGCTTCGCGCCCAAGCCCGCGAACCTCAGCTTCGAGCAGGCCGCGGCCGTGCCCATCTCGGGCATGAGCGCCCTCAACGCGCTTCGCGACCTGGGCAAAATCGAGCCCGGCCAAAAGGTCCTCATCATCGGAGCGGCGGGTGGAGTCGGGACTTACGCGGTGCAGTTGGCCAAGGCGTTCGGAGCGGTGGTCACTGGCGTATGCAGCACGTCGAAAGCAGAGCTGGTCCGGTCCATCGGCGCGGACGACGTCATCGATTACACCCGCGCGGACTTCACCGACGGTGCGCGCCGCTTCGACCTGATCGTCGACACCGCGGGCCGGCGCCCCGTGTCGCAACTGCGCCGCGCCCTCGCTGCCCAGGGGACCCTCGTCATCGTCGGCGGCGAAGGTGGCGACCGCTGGCTCGGCGGCTTTCAACGCCAGCTTTCTGCGCCCCTGCGCTCCCTTTTCGCCAAGCAGAAGCTACTCGGCCTCATGTTCAAAGAGCGCCGCCAGGACCTGCTGACGTTGAAGGAGCTCATCGAGGCTGGCAAGCTCACGCCGGTCATCGACAAGACCTATCCGCTGAGCGAGGGTGCTGAGGCGATACGCTATTTGGAACAAGGGCACGCGCGGGGCAAGGTCGTGCTCAGTGTTCGCTGATCTATTTTGAGAACAAGAATTTTGGCGTTGGTGCAGCTAGGGGCGAATGGCCCACTCCACGGCGGCTTGGAAGAGCTTCTTGCCCTCCGGAGTCACCGCGCTCGGGCGATGCCAGAAGAAGCCCATGCGTTTCGCGGGGGCCTTGAAACCATCGACCATCCTCCCCCCCTTGTCGTAGGCGAAGATTGCCCACGAATCGGGATCGACTGGAATCGCATCGGTGGGGGGCTTGGCGATCTTGATCGCGTCGGGCCCAAGATTGCCACCGCGGACCAGCCGGCACCTCGTCTGCAGGACGGGCACCTCGCCCAGCAGACCGGCTGCGAGCGGATGATTGCCGTTGACGATGGTGATCTTGACCGGAAGGTCCGTGATGTACTCTTGCGTGTTCATCATCGTACCCAGGCCGAACGCCGTCGTTTTGCAGTCCCTACTGACAATGATCGGCACCGGCAAGCTCTTCAGGCTGGGATCGGGAGTGTCGGAACAGTAATTGTTGTTGGGCCCGGCGATCACCAGCGCCTTGTCCATCAAAACGCTCGCGGTCGCGACGCGGGAATCCATCACCTCCACGACGATGCCATGGGAGTCCTTCATCGAGTTCAGGATCTCGATGAGCTGCAAGCGAGACGGATCGGTGAGATGGATATCGCCCACCAGAAGCACGACCGTGTGAGGACCGGGAGGAAACGGCGCGTCGCTGCCTGCATCACTCAGCGGGCCAGAGGCATCCGAGCCGGTGTCGGCCGAGATGCCGGCGTCGAGCTGATTGGCCGACCCTCCCGCGGAGGTGCCGGCGAATCCACCGGAGCCTGCGAAGCTTCCAGCGCTGCCTCCGGTCGATCCCGGCGTGCCCCCCGAACCCCCCTGTCCGCCACCGCCCGTCCGGCCCGGACTGCCCCCTTGATCCGACGTCGCGGGCGCGCAGCCAGCGACAGCGATGACCGAGAGAAAGATTGCCAACCAGCAGAGGCGCATGCGTGAGCGTATGCCGTTCATGGAGCGACGAACGTGAGGGTCTCTCGGCGCGCCATAGTTCACGTTATCGCCAGGTGTCCAATCAATGATGGCCCCACTCGACCGCCTCGGGAAGTAAAGTGTCCTCGTCACCCGCGATGGGTTCAGAGTTCGCAGGCGCGAAGTTGGAGCCCCGGAGCGGCGGCTTGGCGAAGAATGGGATTGCGCCCTGCGCCTTCAATTTTGCGGCAGCGCTAGATATCGGTTCGACATTGCCCGACTCGAAGTTTGCGATGTGATTGCTTTCTCCAACGCCCATGCGCAGTCTCACCGGACGCTCGACGCGAAATCGGTGGGGCTTTTTCCCACCGCGCTCTTGAAGTCGCGGGCGAGGTGGGCCTGGTCGGTGTAGCCGAGCTCGGCGGCCAGAAGGGTCAGCGTCGGCCCTTCACCGCGCTCGATCCGGAGAGCGACTTCCTGCAGACGGTTCTCCTGATGGCCCATTTGGGGGATGCCCCTACGTACTCCCGAAAGAGGCGCTGGAGCGAAGTCGAGGAGATCGAGGCCTACGCCGGTTCGAACGAGATCCCAGGCATCCGTTTCCGCCCGGCGCGGCAGGCGCTCGGCGTGTCGTCTTGGGGCATCAACGTGCTCGAGCTCGACCCTGGATGCGCCGGCTACCCAGAACACGATCACGCAAGCGACGGTCACGAAGAGGTTTCCGTGGTGCTCCGAGGATCGATCGTGCTGCAAGCCGCGCACACCGAGCGCCTGCTGTCCCCCCGGAGGTGAAGCGCAAATTCGTGACGCGCGAGCATGGAGCGACGCTGCTCGCTCTCGGCGGAACACCTGGTCAACCCTATGCCGCATCGATGGGCACGCCGAGCATTGACGCTGGCTCCGATTCTCGCTCTCCCATTCGGTGAGCGACAAAGTCTCCCACACAGTGAGGCGCCGTCGGGTGACTCCGCCCATGATGATAAGTCGGGTGGCACGACGATGAGATCGGCGATCCTTATGAACCTGCGGTCGTTCATCTTGCCGGTGACGGCCACGGTGCTCGTGCCCTGGGTGGTGCTCGGGGGCAGGCCGACTTTTGACGAGCACGAGCCGGTTGCGCCGTGATCGGCGGATTGCTGATCGTCGGCGCCTTCACCATGCTCGCGTGGCCGTGTCGCTATTCATCCGCATCGGCGGCGGAACGCTGGTTCCCTGGGACCCAACGCGCAAGCTCGTCCATGTGGGCCCTTATGCACGCGTGCGCAAATCCGATGATCAGTGGTGAGGCCATCGCGCTCGACTCATTGATGCTGGGCGTCTGGGATGCTGGGGCGTCTGGGCCGCCGTCTTCTTCGCGATAACCACGTCTATTTCGCGCTTTCGGAGGAACCTGGCCTCGCCAAGCGATTCGGTGCGGAATCGAGGAGTACAAGCGCAACGCTCTACGATGGATTCCAACACGGACTCATGGTGGTCTGACCGCTGACCGACCGACGTTCCAGACCGCCCGAATGGTTTGCTGGTTTGGCTCGAGCGGGCCCCGCGGACCTCCTCTCTGTTCAGCAGTAAACGGATGTGGTAGGTCGCCGGCGAGAGATCAGCACGCAACTCGTGGTCCGAGCCGTCCGATAAGTACTCTGAAGTGAGCATGGTGGAACCAACTCGCAACCATGATCTCCCTCCCCGGAGGATGCAAACGGCTCGATGTCGCGCGTTCGTTTATCTCCTGGTTAGCTGCGCGGCTTCGGTCGCTCATGCAACAGAACCGACGAACACCGAGATCGCTGTTGCGCGGAGTCACTTCGATCGCGCGGTGGCCGCCGAAAACGAGGGGCGCTGGCGTGATGCGATCGAAGATCTGAACAAGGCAATCGCCATCAAGGAGACGGCAGGTCTTCGCTACCACCTTGGCTTCGCCAAAGAGAATCTCGGCTTGCTCGTGGAGGCGATGCTTGAATACGAGCGAGCTGCCGGTCTGATTCGCTCGGGCGTAACGACCGAAGAAATTCAGCGCTTTCTCACCCCGAAACTCGAAGAGGTTCGCAAGCGCGTCCCACGATTGACGGTGCAGATCCCACCCGACGTGAAGGATGCCGAGTTGCGGATTGACGGCACGCCGGTCAAGCGCGAGCTTCTCGGAACGCCGCTACCGCTCAACCCTGGGACACATGCTCTCGTCGTCTTTGCCAGCGGGAGACGACCGTTTCACGTGCAGGTAAGTCTCGGGGAGGGCACGGCTGTGAGCCAGGCCGTAGAACTGGTACCCGATGCGGTCTCGCCAGTAGGCCCGGTCTCAACAACAAGGCCGCCAGAACCGAATCGTCCACAACCTGTTGCGGTCGGCTCCGGTTCGGGCCGCACATGGACCCTGATCGCTGAAAGCGCTGTGGTTGCCGCGGGGTTAGGCGTCGGCGTCGGCTACCTTATCGCCTCGAGTGCGGCTCAGCACGATATCGACGACGCACAGGCACGAGTCGGTTCGAGTAGTAATGCTTGCGAAAAGCCCTCGTTGACGACTCTGAGTGACTGCACAACACTCGCGAATCGGATTGACGAACCCGATCACGATCGCAAGATTGCGGCCGCCGGGTTCGTGGTCGCTGGACTGGGCGTGGCCGTGCTCGCAGCAACCTGGATGCTTTGGAAGCCCGCTGATGCGGCAATTTCAATCGGTCCGAGCGTCGGCCGCAATACCGCGGGTCTGTCCCTTATTTGGAGGCACTGAGTAAATGAAGCGACTTCTTGCCGTCTGCGCCGCAGGCGTCGCGATCGTCGGCGGTTGTACGGGGCACACGACGACGTGTGTGGATCGGCGAAACTGCACAACTCCCACCGAGGACGCCATGGCTGACGTCCCCGAAGGAATCTATGACGGCGCGAAAAAGGATGCCTGGACAGATGACGTCGACCTCGGCGACGCAGATCGTAATCAAGAAAGCAGCGTGGATGCCGCATACAAGCCCTCTGATTCTGACGGTGCTCTCGATGCCTCTAACGAAGGACCTGTGGACAGCCGCCCCGTCACTATGGTTTGGAGCGTGTGCAACACGAACGAGGACTGCCAAACAATTAGTTCATCATTCTTCTGCCTGAAATCGTTCGAGTCTTTCCCAATTCAGGGCGGAATGTGCACTCGGATCTGCGAAGGAACGAGCAGAACGGACTGCACTGAAATTGGCGGCAACTGCATTTCGGAAACACTCAAAGGGCCGACCGAACCGCCACCACGCACGGCATGCTTTCCGACCTGCAAACTAGATCAGCCTTGCCGTACAGGGCTCAAATGTCAGTTTGTGTATTTTAACGACATGCTGGTGGAGCCATCTACCTGCGTGCCCTTGATGGACGACGCGGCTACCCCCGCGACCGATCAATGACGGCTCGCCCATTATCAGAAGGGGACGCCAATGACGTCCTCCGCGCAGCGAGCCGTGACGCGCTAGATGTGGATCACTTTGGCGCGTGCTCCATGACTCAGAGAATTCGCCGCAGTGCTGAGTTCGAGTCCCGATCCTGCTTGAGAAGATCTTCGCCCTATTGAGGGCCTGGTCATTGAACGGCCACGCACATGCCAGGAGTATCAGCCCGGAAGCAAGCGCCGACGCCGCAAGGGCATATCACCGCTCCGCTGCACGTGCTGCCGGTCGGGCAATCTCGCTGGTCCCAGCATTGCCCTGTCGGCGGCTTGGGCTCGCATTTGCCTTCTCCACCGACGTCGCAGGTCGCGCCGTAGCAGCGGTAGGAACAAACCGAATCCGTGAAGCAGCACCCGATGCGCGGTTTGAGCGTGCAGCCGGTCGTGCCACCGGAACCGCCGGAACCGCCGATGCCACCGAAGCCGCCAGAGCCACCGCTCGACGCGCCGCCGGAACCACTCGCTCCTGCTCTTCCGGCGCTTCCACCTCCGCCAATTCCACCGAAGCCACCGCTTCCAGAGCTGCCGCTGCTGCCGGCCCGGCCGCCGATTCCCCCCGCACCACCGGTTCCAGCCGTGCTTCCGGTTCCTCCGCTGCCGCCCGCGCCACCGACGCTGCCTCCACCTTCTCCGCCGACGCCGGTGCTTCCTCCTTCACCGGTCGTCGTCCCTGAGGTCGTGCTCGTCGTCGATCCTGGGCTGCCCGTGCTCGTGCCACTGGTCGTTCTAGGCCCGGCATCGCTGCCAGAGACGAAAGCGTCACCACCACAGGCGAAAAGGAGGACGCAAGCAAGCGCTTCGAAAGCGACTCTCGGTGTCATGATGCCATTCCTATGCGGCGAAGTACGAAGGCGAAAAGCCAGGCCCGAGCCCAACACATCCACTTACCTCCATCCGTCGCGGTTGTCCCGTCCATTTGGTACTTCTCGCCCACGAAAGGCCACGAATCACGGCTGATCCGGCCATCAACCATCGCCGTTGCTTCCATAGAGGAGGAGTGATCATGCACAGACCTACATTCGCCCGGCTGGCTCTCCTGAGCGGGCTCCTGGCAGCAGCGCCGGCGTGCTCGGGCGGGGAGGCCGGATCGGCTGCAGGCCCTTCCGGCTCAGGTGGGGAAGCTGGATCATCCGTTGGCGCATCCGGGAGCGGCGGCTCGTCCGGAGCCAATGCTGGATCCAGCGGCTCGGCGGGCAGCGGGAGTTCGGAGACGTGCGACGGGGGCGCCGCGTTGGGGCATCCCTTCGGAAGTCACGCCTCGAGCTATACCTCTGGCACCATCGCTCCCACCGGTTCGCGCGCGTCGCTCGATGCGGCGACCGCCGCGTTCTACGACAGCTGGAAGGCCGCGTTGCTCGTGAACGGTTGCGGCGGCTACTACGTCAACTTCGGCGGTCGAGCCAAAGAGCCCATCTTGGTGTCCGAGGGGCATGGCTACGGCATGTTGATCACCGTGATGATGGCCGGACACGACCCCGATGCTCGCGCCATCTTCGACGGGTTCTACGACGTCTTTCGCAAGTTTCCGAGCATCAACAACGCCGACCTCATGGCCTGGGCCGTGCTGAGGAATTGTGTGCTGTCCACGAGCGCGACGGATTTGGCGGACTCTGCAACCGATGGCGATCTCGACATCGCGTTCGCGCTTCTTTTGGCGGACAAGCAGTGGGGCAGCTGCGGCAGGGTCAATTATCTCGCCGAAGCGCAAAAGGTCGTCGCCGCGATCAAGGCGCACGATCTCAATCACACGACCAACCTCGCCCTCCTCGGAGACTGGGCCGATACGACGGCCGCGTATTATGCGGCCAGGTACGCTTCGTTCACCGGACCCTACGGAGCCGGTTCGCACAAGGATTACTATTGGGGCACGCGGCCATCGGATTTCATGATGGATCACTTCAAGGCGTATGGAGCGGCCAGCGGCGACGCCGATTGGACCAAAGTGATTGATGCGCACTACGGGCTCATCGCGGCGATCGCGCCTCCGGCCACCGGTCTTGTTCCCGACTTCGTCGACAAGACCAATACGGCCCCCGCCCCCGCCGGCGCGAACTATCTCGAAGACGTGACCGACGGTGACTACGCGTACAACGCCTGCCGCGTGCCATGGCGCGTCGGAACCGATTACCTCGTTTCCGGTGAGGCTCGCGCCAAAGCAGTCCTCGACAAAATCAATGCCTGGATCGTCACCAAAACGGGCGGCGACCCGACGAAGATCCTCGACGGCTACAAGCTCGACGGGACCACGATTGGCGGCGGCCCGAGCTTCGCGTTCGAAGCTCCTTTCGCGGTCGCCGCGATGGCGGGCCCTTCTTCGCAGAAGTGGCTCGACGCGATTTGGACCCATATGGTGGTGCAGACCCCGACGGCCAGCGTGGGCTACTACGAAGACACCCTCAAGCTGCTCGCCATGATCGTGCTCTCAGCCAATTGGTGGCAGCCCTGAGCGAGCTGCTACTCCTCATCGAGTGCCTTGCGGCGGGGATCTGCCACCTCTAGCTGAACGGTGGT
>Ga0137375_10001662_pt1 | contig 25997 bp, 26 predicted proteins | sample SagtaG_24_FD_104936 | JGI IMG/M metagenome (GOLD analysis project Ga0137375, IMG submission 104936) | Vadose zone soil microbial communities from Sagehorn Ranch, Mendocino, California, USA - Sage1_R_113_16 metaG | ecosystem: Environmental > Terrestrial > Soil > Vadose zone | place: USA... | reverse complement strand
TGAGCGGGCGCTTGCAGCGGCCGACGCTGCAGTCCGGCGCTGCAACGTTCTGCTCGTCATCGGTACTTCGGCTGAGGTTTATCCCGCCGCGGCGTTGCCGGCCCTCGCGCGGCTCTCCGGGGCCATCGTGGTCGAAATCAATCCTGAGGCGACACCGCTATCCGCCATCGCGGACTTCGCGCTCCGCGGCGCCGCAGGGATCGTGTTGCCCGCACTCGTCGCCGCGCTCGATTAAAGCGCCACCGTCGCAAACGCCACAGTAGGCCCCGACAAGCTCCTAGGCGTCTACGCCCTCCTTCGACGCTGGTGGCAGCGGTGCGATGTAACCGACGATTAGCAGCAGCGCACCGACACCGAGAAAGGCAACCACGCGGCTGAGTCCCGACAGGGCCGCGAGGTCGATGGCGAACAGCTTGACGATCACTGCGGCGAGCAGGCCGGCGCCGGTCAGCCAAAGCATGCGCAGCTGACGCTTGGTCGCCACAACCATTGCCGCGAGCGCCGCAATGGTCCAGGTCAACGTCAGCGCCGCCTGCAACGGCCGCGAGGCAATGAGCGCGTGTAACTGCCAGGGCACGCCGAGCCAGTGGTGCACGGTGCGCACAACGATGCCGTTGAGTACGATGAACGCGCCTACGCCCAGCCAGCGATAGAGCGTCTGCGCGGCTGCACCGGCATGGCGATTCGCCCAGAAAAACAATGCCGCCAGCGCCACCGCCAGCGTCAAGTCCAGAGGATTCGCCAGCGGAACGTAGGGCAGCGGTCGCGGGTCGCCGGGATTGAGCACGGCCAGCGCTGCAAAGCCCAACCCGAGCGCGACCGCGACGACCACTCCGGCCGTAGCCGCGTACGCATCCGCGAACGTGCGTAGCGGCCATTCCAGTTGGACCACTGGAGCGCGCTCGACCCGCGTCACCGCGAGCAGATACAACACGAGCGGCGCAAGATGCGCGCACGCCGCCCATACCGAGCCCCGCGGCGCGATGCGCGCGGTCCACTCGCCCGCTTCCCATGCCACCTGGCCGAGCAGCACCAAGGCGCCGATCGCATGTGCGGTTGCAAGCCATGGGCGAGGCCTGGCGGTCTTGTTTACATCCATCGCCATCGGCGGAGCCGCCGCTTGCGTTTCGTTCTGATGGAGCAACGCAAAGTGCAGCGCCCACGCCAACGGATAGACGGCCCAGCCGTACTCGGTCACGCTCGTCCGCCCGTGCGCGACGTCGTGGGCGAGCGAGAGCGTGAGCGCCGGCAAAAGGACGACCGCCGTGCTGTCGAGCCGTGGCCAGCGCAGAGGCCGGGCCAGCAGTGCCGCGACGGCAACGCTGCCGGCGATCCACGCCAGCATGGCATGCGCTTGCGGCCCTGCCGCGACATGGCGTGCGATTTCCGCCAGGCCACCGCCCAGCCACCACACGCAGCCCCAGCCGAACAGCAGCTGCAGCAGCGAGCGCTCGCCCGCGGGCAGCGCCGCCCCGCGATGGTCGCCCAAGCGCACGCTTGCGAACGCCGACAGGGCGATGGCGGCGCTGCCGAGAAACTGGCGATTCGCGAAAGCCGGCGCGGCGAATTCCTCGAAACCGCCGAGGAGAAAGACGATCCCCGTCGCAAACTGCAATACCAGCGCGAAGCCGCGTGCGAGCACGCGATCCTCACGACAACCCATCCAGTACACGCCGGCCGCTTCGATTGCCCATATCGCGCTCGTCCAGCGGGCGTCGACGGCAAGCGGCACCGTCAGCGTTGCGAAGATCACCGCAAGAGCGCCGAACGCGGCGGCAAGCGTCACCGTTGCCATATTCTTCGTCTGCCGCAGTGCGCCCGAGAGAAGGGCGTACATCGCCGCGATGATCGCAGCGGTCCACGCCAAGCCGTAACGCGTGTCCTGCACGAGCAGCGCCTGCAGCGCGAGCCCCACCATCGGGACTCCGAAGATCAGCATCGCGTCCACCCTGCGCTCTCCAGCGCCGCGCAAGGCATGCACGATCGGCACGGTCACGTACGCCAGGAAAAACCCCGCCAGGAACGGCTCGACCACCGGGAAGTACGCCGGCCCATAAAACTCGTATCCCCACCACAGGCCGAGCACGAAGGTGCCGGCGAAGCCGACGAGATCGAGCGCGCGCCAGGCGCGGAACCAGGCGATGCCCAGGATCACCGCGTTGACCGCGGCCACATAAGCAAACAGCGGGAGGGGCTCGCTCACCGTCTCGACAAGCACCGGGGCGAGCAAGCCGCCCAGCGCCGCCAGCGCGGCGAGCGCCTGCGCATCGAACGCAAGCGACAGCGTGACCGCCAGTACCGCAATTGCGGCGAGCAGCGCGAATGCGCCCGGAGGCGAAAGCAGCGGCACAAGCTGCAATGCCGCGAACGTCGTCAGATACAGCACGCCCAAGCCCCCGCCAACCAACGCCAGCGCGTACGCCCGGCGTGCATTGGAGAGCCAGGCGCCGACGCCGATCATCGCCGCGCCTGCAAGCGCGACACCGGAAAACTGTAGCTCGATCGGAATTGTGACGTGCTCGGCGAAGTACGACAGCAGGAACGCAACGCCGAAGAAAAGGACGACGATACCGACGCGAACCATGGCGTTGCCGCCGGTGAACCAGGACCACAGCGATGGCGCTGCAGCGCTCGCCGGTCGCGATACGCTGCTCGCGGCACGCGCCACGCCGGCGGAGGGATCGCCCACGCCGCCTTTGCGCACCGGCGATCGCGGCGCCGCCATGACGTCGGACAGCGTACCGGCGGTCGCAGCTACAGCAAGCTCCACGGCCGGAGCTTCGCCCCCTGCCGCGCCGGCGGCCGGCGCGCTGCTACCCGCTGCGGACAGCGGAATCGGCGGCCGAGCGAGCGCAGCTTCAAGTGCGGCGACGCGCTGTTCCAAGGCAGCGAGGCGGCTCGAGTTCGCCGGCTCGCCCGCGAGGGGTGATTTGCGCAGAACGAGGCCGATGACGAGACCGACGGCAGCGCCGGCCACGAAGCCCCTGAAGCCGTGCAGGGACGCGCCGATCAGCGCACCGAGGAGAAGACCGATCCAGGGCATCGCCAGCTCCGTCTTCGTGCCTAGCGCCAATCACCGCGCAAGGACAGCACCTTTTCCTGCAGCATTTCCGGCGTGGCCAGCTCGGGCGCGAGGGGCGGCCCCGCAACCAGAGCAATTCTGGAGAAAAGACCGCGCAGCCGACGCATCGCCTTGCCCCGGGACGACCGGCTGAAAAAGCTGCCCCACAGCCCGCGCAACGCCATCGGGACTACGGGTGCGGGCGCCTGTTCGAGAATGCGCTGTAAGCCGGGTCGGAATCGGTTCATTTCGCCAGTATCGGTAATCTTGCCCTCGGGGAAGATACACACGATTTCCCCTGCCTTGAGCGCATTCGCCGCTTCGACGAAGGCCCGTTCCTTGAGCGCGGAATCCTCCTTGACGGACGCGATCGGAATAGCGCGCATGGTACGAAAGATGAAGTTGAGCAAGGGAAGCGCGAAGATACGATGGTCCATCACGAAGCGAACCGGGCGGCGCACGCAGGCCGCGATCACGATGGCATCGACAAAGCTCACGTGGTTGCAGACGATCACGCAGGCACCCTTCTCCGGGACCTGGTCCAGCCCCTGCTTGTCGACCCGGTAGAAACTGTGGATCAAGAGCCATGCGAGGAACCGCATCAGGAACTCGGGCACCAACGAGTAGATGTAGAGCGCGACGATCGCGTTCATGAGCCCGGTTGCGAGGAAGAGTTCGGGGATCGACAGGCCCGCCTTGAGCAGGCCCAGCGCGATGGCCGCCGATGCCACCATAAACAGCGCGTTCAGGATATTGTTCGCCGCGATGATGCGCGACCGGTACGCCGGGTCCGAGCGCTCCTGGATCAGCGCGTACAGCGGCACGATGTAGAAGCCGCCGAACATCCCCAGAAGTACCAGGTCCGCGACGACGCGCCAGTGCGCGTGGAGCGTGAGGAAGTGCTCGACGCCGGCAAGACCCTGAGGATGCAGCCCGCGGCTCGCAAAGTAGAGATCGACTGCGAACACGGACAGTCCGATCGAGCCGAACGGCACCAGCCCCACCTCGACCTTGTGTCCCGACAGGCGCTCGCACAAGAGCGACCCGATGCCGATGCCCACCGAAAATATCGCGAGCAGCAGCGTGGCGACGTGTTCGTCGCCGCCCAGGACGTCCTTGGTGTAGGTGGCGAACTGGGTGAGGTACGTAGCGCCGTAGAACCAGAACCAGGAAATGCCCAGCATCGACAGCCAGACCACGCGATTGCCGTACGCGAAGCGGAGATTGCGGCTCGTTTCGGTAAAAGGGTTCCAGTTGATCTTCAGGTCGTGAGCGGCGGCGGGCGTCACAGGGATCCCCCGGCTTACGAGGTAGCCCGCGATGGCGATGGCGATCGCCGTCGCTCCGGCAAGAACCGGGCCTTCGGGCTTGATGGCGATGACCAGGCCGCCGACGATTTCTCCCAGAAGGATCGCGACGAACGTCCCCATCTCGACCAGGCCGTTGCCGCCGATCAGCTCGTCGCTTCTAAGATGCTGCGGCAGAATCGCGTATTTGACCGGCCCGAACAGCGTCGAGTGCACGCCCATCAACGCGAGCGCCGTGAACAGCAGGACGAGGTCGCGGCGATAGAAACCGATCGCGCCGATGATCATGATCGCGATCTCGAAGAGCTTGATGAAGCGGATCAATCGCGACTTCTCGTACTTGTCCGCGAGTTGGCCGGCGGTCGCCGAGAAGAGGACGAACGGCGCAATGAAGACCGCCGCCGCAATGTTGACCAGATCGTTGGCCGACATTGCGGTCAGCGTCGCCGCCTGGAACGCGACGAAGATCACCAGTGCGTTCTTATAGACGTTATCGTTGGCCGCACCGAGGAACTGGGTCCAGAAGAATGGCGCGAAGCGGCGCTCGCGCAACAGTTGGAACTGGCTGTGTTCGGCCATTGGAGCTCCTCGATCAGCGATGCCTGGCAGGCCGCAACTTAGCGGTGCCCCGCCAGATAGTCCTGCACCGCCGCCAGCGCGGCACGCACCGTCGTCACGTCGGGCCAGAAATAAACCTCCCGCCCGGTCTTCTCGCGCTTGAGCACGCCGGCCTCGCGCAACACGCGCAGATGATGCGCCACGGCGGTGCGCGAAAGGGTCGATCCCGCGACGATCTGACCGATGTTCAGCCGTTCCCCCGGCTCGAACATCAGCAGGATACGCTGCCGGTGAGGGTCGCCGAGCGCGACGAAGATGCGCGCGATTCGCCGCCAAGCAGCGGGGATCGCGCGCGCGGATGCACGCTTCATCGTGCCACCATCGCTCGCTGAGCATTCATACCTAAATAACTAGTTGCATAGTTACGTTAGTTTAAGCTTTCCGTGCGGTTTGTCAAGACCTCGGGAGGCCGCAGACCTCGGGAGGCCGCATGCCACGCCTGTCCGGCGAGCTCCACTCAAATCCTCCGCCTGCGCGGACTTTGGCTTCAGCTAGAATAGAGTGGCTTACTGCCCTCTGCCCTGATGCGCCAATACCTCGATTTCATGCGCCACGTGCGCGACCACGGTCAGCGCAAGGACGACCGCACGGGCACGGGGACGCTGTCGATCTTCGGCTACCAGATGCGCTTCGAGCTTGGCGCCGGATTTCCTCTGCTCACGACCAAGAAGCTGCATACCAAGTCGATCATTCATGAGCTGCTGTGGTTTCTCGCCGGCGACACGAACGTGCGCTATTTGCGGGACAACGGCGTGACCATCTGGGACGAGTGGGCGGACGGGAACGGCGATCTGGGACCCATCTATGGCTACCAATGGCGTTCGTGGCCGGCGCCGGACGGTCGGCATATCGATCAGCTGGCGCAGGTGCTCGCGCAGATTCGCAGCAACCCGGATTCGCGCCGGATGATCGTATCGGCCTGGAACGTCGGCGATATCCCGCGCATGAAGCTGCCCCCATGCCACGCGTTGTTCCAGTTCTATGTCGCGGGCGGGAAGCTATCCTGCCAGCTCTACCAGCGCAGCGCCGACATTTTCCTCGGTGTGCCGTTCAACATCGCGTCCTACGCGCTGCTGACCCACCTGGTCGCGCAACAGGCCGACCTCGACGTCGGCGACTTCGTGTGGGTCGGCGGGGATTGCCACCTGTACCTCAATCACCTGGAGCAGGTCGAAACACAGCTCTCGCGTACGCCTTATCCGCTGCCCAAGCTTCTCATCCGGCGCCGGCCGCCGTCGCTGTACGAATATCGCTATGAGGATTTCGAGCTGACCGGCTACCAGTCCCACCCGGCAATCAGGGCCACCGTTGCCGTGTAGCCGCGTCGAAGGCCCGCGCACGTTGTGCCCCCTGATCGGGTCTGTCCATCGGCATCGAACACATCGATGATTTGATCGGCGATATCGCGCACGTGCTGTCGCGAGCCGAACAACGAGTCGAAATCGCGTAGCCGCATTCTGAGCTGATCCGCCGCGGTACCACGCCGACGCCGTACGCCGGTGGCTTCCGGCACAGCACCGTCCAAGCGGCCAATCGCGTCACTGCGTTGTCTGCTGCTTACCCCAGCGCCAGTGATACGCGAACTCACCGTCGGAGTCTTTCACGTCGGCCGAATTGGCTGCGGACGTTATGCATCCAGAACGCCGCTTTCTCCGTATTACGCGAGGCGGGAAAAGATCTTTCCGATCGAGCGACGGGGGAATGCCATGGATACGTCCTGACAAGACGGGGGCCGCCTTCCAAGCGGAGATAACGTGCCGACGGCGAAGCATCGCCGGACGCCACCGCGATCAAGTCCACGCAGAAGGAAAAGGAAAATGAAACCTGTATCCAAGTTAATCGTCCCCTTGCTGGCGTCAGTCGCTTTGGCATGGGGCACAGCCGCCGAGTCGGCGAGTCACCGGGAAGCTCCGTTTATCGCCATGGATCCGGCGGCCGACAACACCGATGTGTACACCTTTGTGAGCTACGATGCGGCCAACCTGGCGCGCGCCCCCGCCGACCGGCGCGTCACGTTTATCCTCAACGTGAATCCGGGCCAGGATCCGAGCGATGCGCCCAATTACTATAACTTCGATGATGACGTGCTGTACGCCGTCAACATCGACAACAATCGGGACGGTAAGGCTGAGGACATTGTCTACGAATTTCGCTTCAAGACCGAAGATCGGCCGATCGGTGGGCCCGGCGGATTGACATCGCCCGTGCCTTATCTCGGCAATCCGCACATCACTGCGTTAGGTGGGCTGCTGCAGGGGATTACTGCGCTCGACGGCCCAGGATCGGAAGGACTGACGCGACGCCAGACCTACACCGTAACGGAGGTGCGCGGGAAGCACCGCACGCCGCTGTTCAGTGGCGCGACACTGGTAGTCGTACCGTCCAACGCGGGGCCGGCCACCATGCCCAATTACGCGGCGCTGGCAGCGCAGGGGATTTATACCGATGCGGCGACCGGCATCCGCGTATTCGCCGGGCAGCGCGCCGAGACCTTCTACATCGATCTGGGCGCGGTGTTCGATACCTTGAATCTGCGCCGCTATCTGCCGCTGCTCACCGGACCGGGAGAGGACGGCGACAACGTCAATCCGTATGGCGTGAACCGCTTCAGTGGCGCCAACGTCAGCACCATCGCCATCGAGGTGCCGATCGCTCGCATCACCAGCGACGGAAAGCCTGCCGCCACATCGGCCAACCCCGTGATCGGCATGTACGCCAGCACCGCCCGGCAGAAGGTGAGAGTGCTGCCCCAACCGGGCGCGGCAACGCTCAACAACGGCCCGTGGGTGCAGGTGTCCCGAATGGCGAATCCTCTGGTCAATGAGCTCATCATCAACACCCCGGCCAAGGATTCTTGGAACGCGGCAGAACCTGAAGACGAAGCCCAGTTCCAGGCCTTCTACACGAACCCGGTGATTGCTACGGCGCTGGAGCTGGTCTATGGCGTGCCGGTCGTGCCGATCAACGGTTCCCCGAAGTCCAACCGGACCGACCTGATGGGCATCCTGCTCAAGTACCCCGGCCAGGCGCTGGCAGGTTCGAACTGCGGCATCCCGTGCTCGGAACTGCTGCGGCTCGATTTGCGCGTCCCTCCGACGGCACCCGAGAACCAGAGTCGGCTTGGCGCGGCATTGAGCGCCGATCCCGCGGGCTGGCCAAATGGGCGGCGTCCCAATGATGACGTCACCGACATTGCGATACGCGTGGTCGGCGGGACGAACTACATCGCGAACAAGGCCGGCGATGGCGTCAACTTCCTGGCCGGTGCGCCGGGCACTGTAGGGGTCGACATCACGGCGAACGGTATCGCCAAGAACTTCCCCTTCCTGCCCACGCCGTACGATGGCAAGAACCGCCGACACGTCGATTGCGATGAAACCGGCCCGGGTGCCAATCCGTGCGGACCGCTAGTGCCTTGATGGGTTGAGATCGATAGACAGCTCGGGGCCCGGGCTCATCTCCGGGCCCTTTTTTCGTGTCCATCCAAAAAAAAGCCCGCTGGGAGGAAGTGAGCGGGCAAGGGGGATTCCGATGGTCGGAGCGCAACCCGGCTCCGAGGGGTCAGGCGTTCCGGGCTTTTCGTCCCGCGGCCGCCTGCGGCCAGCTTAACGATTCATTCTGCTGCGCTGAACGTGCCAGCGCTCCCTAGACGACGCTCCGGGCAGCGTTTACGCGCTCGGCCAGCTCTTCCAGCGCCACCTGTTGTGATGGCGACAAGGTCTGACGGCTCGGAGCGGAATCGGTGCCATGGCGTTCAGCAGCAAGCTCGCGCTCGCTCTGCCAATAGGCGGAAAATTCCGGGGAGAACGTATCCATGTCGCTACCTCAGCTCTCTTGTTCGTTTTTCGCCTTATGTCCACTCAAAGGTCGTAAAGCAAATGACATGCCAAATCGTGCGTAACGATCGCAATCAATCAGTTGCAGGAAACATAACGCACGAATATTGCCGATGGTTGGCAAGAGTTGCCGCGGAAGCTTCTACACTGTCGCATTTTCACGACACTGGTAACGGTCTCGTACACAACACATTGATTTCGGGGTCTTAATTCTGTCGTTGAATGACGACAGCTTTGACGCAAACGCAACAAAACCCGAAAACCGCAAGCGCGACCCGCCTTGGAGGTGATTGCTGCGCGAAGTGCGCGGGCGAGGGGCTTGCTTGGAGGCTAGGGCTTTGCGTCCTTGAACATCGCCGGTTCGAGGCGGTGACGTTGCAGCAGCTTGTAGAACTCGGTCCGGTTGCGCTTGGCGAGCGTCGCGGCCTGGGTTACGTTGCCGCCGGTGATCTTGAGCAACCGTACGAGGTAGTCGCGCTCGAACTGCTTGCGCGCTTCCTCGAATGGCGCGAGCACCCCAGCGTCCTCGCGCAGCGCGCCCTGCACCAGCGTTGCCGGGATAACGCTGGTCGTCGTAAGCGCCAACGCCTGCTCGAGCAGGTTGAGCAATTGCCGGACATTGCCGGGCCAGGGCGCCGCGATCAGGACTGCCATGGCATCGGGCGCGAGCGAAGGCACCGGCTTCTTGTACCGTTCGGCGAGCTTGCGCAGAAAGTGCGTCGCCAACAGCGGAATGTCTTCACGCCTCTCGGAAAGCGGCGGCAGCTTCAGCGACACGACGTTGAGGCGGTAATAAAGATCCTCGCGGAAGTGCCCCGCCGCCTTGTGCGCGTCGAGGTTGCGATGCGTCGCCGAGATCACCCGGACGTCGATGGGCACCGACTGCGTCGCGCCCACCGGCCGCACTTCGTCCTCCTGGAGAACGCGCAGCAGCTTGACCTGCAACGCGAGCGGCATGTCGCCGATCTCGTCTAAGAAGATGGTGCCGCCATCCGCGGCGAGGAAGAGCCCCTTGTGCGCCTGTACCGCGCCGCTGAACGCGCCGCGCGCGTGACCGAAGAGTTCCGACTCGAGCAGAGGTTCGGGAATGGCGCCGCAATTGACGCCCACGAACGGCCGCGTACCACGGCGGCTTGCACGGTGAATCGCGTGCGCCAGGAGCTCTTTGCCGGTTCCCGACTCGCCGAAGATGAGCACGCTCGCGTCGGAGTCGGCAACGAGCCTTGCCTGCCGCAACAGGTCCTCCATCCGCGGGCTGCGGGTGATGATGCCCGCGCGCCATTCGCCGCTCGCTTGCCGCGTCGGCTCGGGCGCGTCGCCGGTCAGTCGCACCGCACTTGCGACTTTCTGCAGCAGCTCCTGGCTGTCGAATGGCTTGGTGAGGAAGGCGAATACTCCGCGCTGCGTCGCCGACACGGCGTCGGGAATCGTCCCGTGCGCGGTCAGGATAATGACCGGCAGCGCGGGATGCTGGCGATGGATGGCGTCGAACAGCTGCAGCCCGTCGATCCCGGGCATGCGCATATCGGTGATGACCGCCGCTGGTCTCGCGATTGCGAGCGCCGCGAGCGCCGTTTCGCCGCTGTCGGCGGTGCGCACGCGATAGCCCGCCGAGGTGAGCCGCAGACTGATCAGCTTGAGCAGGTCGGGATCGTCGTCGACCAGCAGGATGTCGGCCGATTGTGCCATGGTTCTCTCTATCGCCCCGTGCCACCGCCGCCGCCGCCGCCACCGCCGCCGGCGTTGCGACTGCGCTCGAGCAAGAGGCTGCGTTCGACTGCGCGCAATGCGTCGAGTTTCTCCTGTGCCACGGCGGTCTTCCTTTGCTCCTCGCGCACGCTGCGCGCACGCTCCGTGATTTGCGCGTGGAGCAAGGCGGCAATCTGTTTCATCGGTGACGCGTTGCCGCTCCTACCGACAATCGGCTCGAGCAGCAACAGGGCGCGGGCGTCGTCCGGTGGACCGGCCGCGGGCAGCGTAAGAAGCATGGCGACACGGATTCGGTTTGCATCGCTACGCGTGCGGGTCAGCGCCAGGTTGGCCGCCGCGAGCTCGCGCCTGAGATCCTCGCCCGGTTCAACGGCGTAGCGTTGCAGGTCGACCAGGAGCGCGAGCGCCTGTTGCTCCTCCTCGTTGATCTGCGGCGCGACTGGTTGCTGCGGCGCAACCGGTTGCTGCTGCGCAACCGGTTGCTGCTGGGCGGGCGGTTGCGGCGGCGATTGCACGATGACGACCTGCGGCACTGGGACGGGCGTCACCGGCAGCAGGTCCGCCTTGATCTGGACGATGGGTGCCGGTGCGGCCGGCACCGGGTCGGGCGCCGGTGGCGGCGCCGCGCATGCGGCGAGTAAGGCGAGTCCGAATAGGCCGCTGACGCTGCGACCGTGCCGACGGCTCAACCTTCCTCCTGTATCGAGATCTGCGTGGCTATTCGCGCCGCCGCGGGCTGATCCATGGCCGCGAGCGGGAGCCAGAGACGAAAGTGCGCACCCCGCTTGCCGTCGGCCCGGTCCAGCACTTCGATCCTTCCGCCGTGGCCGAGCGCGTATTCGCTGGCGATCGCGAGCCCCAGCCCCGAGCCCTTGATGCGCCCTTCCGGCGCGGGCTTGCCCTGATAGAACGACTCGAAGATTCGCGGCCGATCCTCCGGATCGACGCCCGGCCCCTGATCGATGACGTCGAGAACCGCATGACTGCCCTCGGTGTCGAGCTCGAGCGAGATCAGCCCGGAGCGCGGCGAATACTTGATCGCGTTGGACAGCAGGTTGTCCACGATCGCCCGGATTTTCTCGCCGTCGCCAACGACCACCGACGGTTTGACTTTGGTGTCGAAGGTGATCATGCGCGCGAGCGCAGCGAGCTTGTGCTCCCGGACCACGCGGCGCATCACGTCGTCAAGCGCCACCGGCCCCAAGGTCTGAGGCTCGATGTTGCGCGTCTGGTGATACGTTAGCAGGTCCTCGATCAGTTTCTGCAATTGCAGCGTGTTCTCGCGCACGATGCGCACGATTTCCTGCTGTGCCGGCGACAGCTCGCCGCCGACGCGGTCGCGCAGCAGCTCCGCGCCTTCGCGCACCGCGGTGAGCGGCGTCTTGAGCTCATGCGACACGTGCCGCAGGAAGCGCGTTTGCTGCTCCTCGAGCTCGTGCAGCCGCGCGCGGAGCCACTCGAGCCGCTGGCCGAGGTAGCGCATGTCCTGCGGGCCGTTGACTTCGATGGCATGGGTAAAATCCGCGCTACCCATCTGCCGGATCGCCATGTCGAGCTGCCGGATCGGTCGCGCGATCAACACGGCGAACCAGATCGCCAGCGCCAGCGCGATCGCCCCCGCCGCCAGCGCGAGATAGCCCCAGGTCTTACGCCCCTCTGCCGCGGTTTCCTGCAGCCTTTCGATCTCGCGCTCGGTCAGGCCATTGCTGGCGGTCAGCATCGCCTGCGCGCTCGCAGACAGATCCGCGTAGCCCTCCGCCAGCGCCGTGCTGGTGCTCGGCTGCCGACGCGGCAGCTTGAGCATGACAAAGAGCCTGCTCTCGGTGTCGGTCAGTTTGCCGAGTTGGGTCAGCTGCGTGCGTTCCAACGGCAGCTGCTGCAACTGCTGCGTGGTCTGGTGGAAATCCTGCCGCAAGCGCGCGTAATCGTCGACGAGTTGTGGGTCGTCGAGAATGAGATGCTGGCGCACGAGTCGCTCCAGCGTCGTCGCCTGCTCGTAGAGCTGCCGGCTCGCGCGACCCGCCTGCGCTGCCTGCAAGACCGCCTGCTGGCTCTGCGTCCCGAGGCGATCGAGGCTGACGATCAACTCGACCAGCGCGTAGAGCAGCGGGAGGCTGACGAGCAGGAAACCGAGCAGGATGAACTTGAGGAATGAGCGCGGGTAGTACACGAGTGATTTCGGGCGACCGCTATAATCATTCCGGTCAAACAATGCCCGGGCTTGAGAGCGACGCGTGCACGATACACCACCCTCCGCCGCCTCGCCAAGCGCACCGGAGCGCCGCCGCGCACATCGTATCGCGGTGATCGCCGCGGTCGCGCGAAACGGCATCATCGGCGTCAAGAATCGACTGCCGTGGCGACTGGCCGAAGACATGCGACACTTTCGCGCACTGACGACCGGGCACGCCGTCGTGATGGGACGACGCACCTGGGAATCGATCGGCAAGCCGCTGCCCGGACGGCAGAACATCGTTGTCACGCACCGGATGCCGCGCTCGACGCCGGACGTCGAGTTCGCCGCATCGCTCGACGAAGCGCTCGCGCGGGTGAGGCTTCCCGACCCCGTGTTCGTCATCGGTGGCGAAGCGCTCTACCGCGAGGCATTGCCGCGCGCGAATCTGCTGTATTTGACCGAGATCGATCGCGACTTCGCCGGCGACGCGCGATTTCCCGACTTCGATCGTGCGCGCTGGCGCGAGTCGTCGCGCGATCACCGCACGGCGCTGGACGAAGCCGATGCCTTCACCTACCATTTCGTCGTCTACGAGAGGACGGAGCGCTGACTCGGGGGAATCGCCTCCGCCCCTCCCGTATTTACAGCTAGGGAGTTCTGGCATGTCCGAAGAGTTTCACGTGCACGGGCCGCACGAACACGAGGTCGAGCACCGGGCGCAACACGGTGACCCGTTTGCCGGTCGCATCGCGGTTATGACGGCGATCTTCGCGACGATCGGTGCGCTCTTCGGCTACATGGCGGGCGCAACGCAGAACGAGGCGCTCCTGTTCAAGAACGAAGCCGCGATTCGCAAGACCGAAGCCTCGGACCAGTGGAATTTCTATCAGGCGAAGAGCAGCAAGCAGAACCTCGCCGAGCTCGGCGCGACGCTGGCCACCGGCGAGCAGCAGGCGAGATATGTGAAGGAAGTCGAGCGCTACAAGAAGGAAAAAGAAGAGATCATGCCCGAGGCGAAGAAGCTCGAGCAGCAGTCCAAGGAGGCGGAGGAAAAGAGCGAAGCGTCAATGCACGTCCATCACCGCTGGGCGCAGGCGCTGACGCTGATCCAGATCGCGATCGCACTCGCCGCGATCACCATCCTCACCCGCAACAAAGGGCTCCAATACGTGGCCTACGGCGCTGCCGGCGTGGCGGTCGCGATCGGCGCGCTGGCGATCGCGCACATTTAGCTTGCGACGAGCCCGCTTAAGATACGGCGGGCCGCCAGCTTCGCCTTGACACTGTGTAATCGAACATCTATTGTCGGCGGCGCGTTACAACAGCACTTCGGGAGCACGAAGCCGCGATTCGCACCGGCCCCCTCGGCGACCCGACACAGGAGGAAAACGATGAGCAAGACTTTCTCTCGCCGCCGCGTGCTCAAAGCTGGCGCGATCGGTACCGGCTTCGCCTTCTTCGGACCGTTCCGTCACATCAGCTACGCGCAAGGCAAGAAGCCGATCAAGCTCGGGCTGACCTGCGACGCCAGCGGCCAGTACGCGGACAGCGGCCAGGACGACCTGCGCGGTATGGTCATGGCGATCGACGAGTTCAACGCCAAGGGCGGCGTGCTCGGCCGAAAGATTATCTACATCACGCAAGACACCGAGACCACGCCTGCCACCGGATCACGCGTCGCCGAGCGCTTCATCACGCGCGAAGAGTGCGGCTTTCTCATCGGCGCGCTCAGCTCCGGCGTCGCCAACGCGGTCTCGCAGGTCGCGCAGAAGTACGGCTGCATCTACCTTAACAGCAACTCGAGTTCGCCGACCGAGGCGGGCAAGGACTGCCACCGGACGAAGTTCGTCTGGGACGGCAACGGCACGAACTTCTCCAAGGCCACGGTCAAGAACGCGGTCCTGAGCGTCGGCAAGAACTGGCTGCTGCTCACCAACGACTACGTCTGGGGCATCAATACCTCCAAAGCGACGCGCGTAGAGATCGAGGCGAGCGGCGGGAAGGTAATCGATGAGCTGATGGTGCCGCAGAACACGCGCGACTTCAGCTCCTATCTGCTCAAGATCCAGCAGATGAAGCCCGACGTCGTCGCGGCCGCGATCGGAGGTGACGACATCAAGGCCATGCGGCAGCAGGTCGCGCAGTTCAAGCTCGACAACAAACCGGCGTGGATCAACAACCAGCAGGACTGGCCCGACGTGTGGGGCCAAGGGGCCGCGAGCCTGTTCGGCGTGTTCGGCACGACCTGGTACCACAAGCTCAAGCTCCCCGGCGTCGACGACTTCGTCCGCCGGTATCAGGCCCGATGGAAGGATGCGCCGATCCCCGTGCCGGGCAACGTATCCTACAACGGCTACATGTGCACGCGCGAGCTCTTGCGCGCGATCGAGCGCGCAGGGTCGACCAACAACATCGCGGTTATCAAACAGCTCGAGCAGCTCAAAGTGTCGGCCGGCGAGCGCATGCAGCATTACGACGCGTATATGAATCCGAGCACGCATCATCTGCAGCAGACGATCTACATGGCGCGGCGCAATGACAAGCCGGTCGACAAGACCGACCTGTTCGAGATCGTGAGCTGGACGAAGCCGGAAGACGCGCTCGACGCGCGCGAAGATGACATGGCGTGCAAGCTCGAAACGTACGAATCGACGCCTACCTTCGAGCTGTGATTATCGCCGCGCTCACGTCGGGCGCGGACCCGGCGGGCGAGACGACGCGCTCGCTGGAATGTAGACGCACGCACTAGGAGCCTGTCGGGCTTGCTCTCACGTATGCGTTGCTGGCTAAACGGCGATGAATGCAAGGCGCTCGGCGCAGCGAATAGCTCGGCCTATTCGCAAGCCGAGCAACGCCGCAGGCGCGCCGTTTGGCCGCAACCCGAAGGGACGGGGCGCTTTGGGGGCAGTCCGTTGTTGCCGGCCGCTGGCAGTGGGCTGGCACTGCGGCGCGGCCGGCGCCTAGGACTGCCTCCCAAAGCGCCGCCGTCGCATACGCGACAGTAAGCCCGACAGGCTCCTAGGCGCGTACCGTGGACATCCTCTACCTGCTGATTCCGCTCTCGGTCGCGCTCGTGTTCCTGATCGGCGCGGTGTTCTGGTGGGCGGTAGCGAGCGGGCAGTTCGACGATCTGGAAGGTCCGGCGCACCGGATTCTCTCGGACGACGACTTGCCGCATTGACCTGCATCAAACGCTAGCGCGACACCGGTCGTTATGATCCTGCGCAATCCCGAAGCGGAAGGCGGGCAATGAGGGGACTCGAACCATGAGCACCAGTGCGGCATCGACGTTCAATTACAAAGTGGTGCGGCAGTTCGCGATCATGACGGTCGTATGGGGGATCGTCGGCATGCTGGTCGGGGTCATCATTGCCGCGCAGCTGATCTGGCCGGACCTCACCTACGGCATTCCGTGGTTGTCCTACGGGCGCCTGCGGCCCCTGCATACGAATGCAGTCATCTTCGCCTTCGGCGGCTCGGCGCTGTTCGCGACCTCGTATTACGTCGTGCAGCGCACCTGCCAGGTCCGCCTGTTCGGTGATGCGCTGGCGGCGTTCACGTTCTGGGGCTGGCAGGCCGTCATCGTGCTCGCGGCCGTCACGCTCCCGCTGGGATTCACCACATCGAAGGAGTACGCCGAGCTCGAATGGCCGATCGACATTCTCATCACCATCGTATGGGTCGCCTACGCGATCGTCTTCTTCGGCACCATCTTCAAGCGCAAGACGCAGCATATCTACGTCGCGAACTGGTTCTTCGGCGCGTACATCCTGACGATCGCGCTCCTGCACGTCGTCAACAGCGCCGAGTGGCCGGTCACATTCTGGCCGATGAAGTCGTATTCCGCGTATGCCGGAGTGCAGGACGCGATGGTGCAATGGTGGTACGGCCACAATGCCGTCGGGTTTTTCCTTACCGCGGGCTTCCTCGGGATGATGTACTACTTCGTGCCTAAGCAGGCGGGGAGGCCGATCTATTCGTATCGGTTGTCGGTCGTTCACTTCTGGGCGCTGATCTTCACCTACATGTGGGCGGGCCCGCACCACCTGCATTACACGGCGCTGCCCGACTGGGCGCAGTCGCTGGGGATGGTGTTCTCGCTGATCCTTCTGGCGCCCTCCTGGGGAGGCATGATCAACGGGATCATGACGCTCTCCGGCGCGTGGCACAAGCTGCGCGACGATCCAATATTGAAGTTTCTCATCGTCTCGCTGTCGTTCTATGGGATGTCGACGTTCGAAGGCCCGATGATGTCGATCAAGACCGTCAACGCGCTCTCGCACTACACCGATTGGACCGTCGCCCACGTGCACTCGGGCGCGCTGGGTTGGGTGGCGTTCATCTCGATCGGCAGCATCTACTACCTCATCCCGCGGCTGTTCGGCCGCAACGAAATGTACAGCGTGCGCCTGATCGGCGTGCATTTCTGGGTCGCGACCCTTGGAGTCGTGCTTTACATCTCCGCGATGTGGATTGCCGGAGTCACGCAGGGCCTGATGTGGCGGGCGGTCAATGCCGACGGCACGCTGACCTACGCCTTCGTGGAAAGCGTCAAGGCAACGTACCCGTACTACTCGATACGCGTCCTTGGCGGAGTCCTGTTTCTCGGCGGGATGCTCATCATGGCGTACAACGTATGGAAGACGGTTGCCGGGCAGAAGGCGGTGGATGCGCCGATTCCATCAGCAATCGCGGCGCAGGCATGAAACGGAAATCCGTGCCGCCACAGCGCAGCAGCGGGATCGAACGCGCGAGATGCGACGGGGTGCCAACATGAAGCTGACGCACGATTTCATCGAAAGGAACCTGGGCCTCATGGTCGTGCTCATCATCCTGGTCGTGAGCGTCGGCGGACTGGTGGAAATCGTCCCGCTGTTCTTCCAGAAATCCACCACCGAACCGGTCGCGGGGCTGAAGCCGTACACCGCGCTGCAACTCTCCGGCCGCGACATCTATATCCGCGAAGGTTGCAACAACTGCCATTCGCAGATGATCCGGCCTTTCCGCGCCGAGACCGAGCGTTACGGCCATTATTCGGTCGCCGGCGAGTTCGTCTACGATCATCCGCACCTCTGGGGCAGCAAGCGCACCGGACCCGACCTGCACCGGGACGGCGGCCGCTACAGCGACGAGTGGCACCGGCTGCATCTCGACCAGCCGCGCGACCTCGTTCCGGAATCCAACATGCCGGCGTACCCCTGGTTGGGCAAGGCTTCGCTTGACCCGCGCGATATCGAGGCGAAGATGCGCGCGTTGCGAGCGGTCGGCGTGCCTTACACCGATCCCGAGATCGCAGCCGCTCGGGGCGAGCTGGAAGGCAGGAGCGAGCGCGATGCGCTGATCGCCTATCTGCAGGTGCTGGGAACCGCGCTGAAGAACGTGCAGTAGGACTCGCGCCATGGATATCGACGCTCTGCGCGTAGTGATCACGATCCTGGCCTTCGTCGCCTTTGTCGGAATCGTCTTCTGGGCCTACAGCCGGAAGCGCAAGCGCGAATTCGACGAGGCGGCGAGCTTGCCGTTCAAGGAAGACGATTTCGACCGGGGCGCCGGTACAGGCAAGGAAACGGGGACAAGACGATGAGCGACTTCGTGAGCGGCTTCTGGGGCTGGTATGTCGGACTGCTGGCGTTGGTCGCGATCGTTGCCTGCGTCGCCCTGCTCAGGAGCCAGAAAGCCCGACCGACGGCCGGCGTACCGCAGCTTCACGGCCATACGTGGGACGAAGACTTGGCCGAGTACAACAATCCGCTGCCGCGCTGGTGGATGTGGCTGTTCTATGTGACCATCGTATTCGCGCTGGTATATCTGGTGCTCTATCCCGGTTTGGGCAGCTTCGCGGGCGTCTACGGCTGGACCTCGCGCGGCGAACACGAAGCCGAGAGAGAGCAGGCCGAGAGCCAGTACGGCCCGATCTTCAACAAATTCGCGCAACAGGATCTGGCGGTGTTGGCGGATGACCCGGAAGCACGCGCCATCGGAGGGCGCCTGTTCCTCGTTTATTGCTCTCAATGCCACGGCTCGGACGCCGGCGGTGGCTTCGGCTTTCCCAATCTGCGTGACAAGGATTGGCTCTACGGCGGCGATCCGGAAACCATCAAGGCTTCGATCATGAATGGCCGCGGCGGCGTGATGCCGCCGCTTGGCGGAGCCCTTGGCGAAGCCGGCGTCAAGGAAGTGGCCAACTATGTATTGAGCCTTTCCGGTGCCAGCCATGACCCCGCACTGGCGGCCAAGGGCAAGGAAAAGTTCACGGTTTGCGCAGCGTGCCACGGCCTGGACGGGAAGGGCAATCGGGCCATCGGGGCTCCCAACCTGACCGATAACATCTGGCTCTTCGGCGGTTCGGAAAAGACGGTGATCGACACCATCACCCAAGGCCGTATCAGCCAGATGCCGGCGCACAAGGATTTACTCGGCGAAGCCAAAGTGCATCTCCTGGCCGCTTACGTCTACAGCCTGTCTCTGGAACCGGGCACCCGTGCCGCGCAGAAAGCCTACGGCCAGCCATCCGCGGCGAAGAAATAGCATCGATGGCAACGCAGCGCGTCCCGCAAGTCGAATCGAAACGCCGGTGAATACCCGCCGATGACGATTTACCGCATGGAGTAGATCATGGGAGACAGCACACCGGGGTTCGACAAGACGCTCGAAGTCGAAGTCGGAAAACATTTCGATCTGCCCGTCATTCGGCGCATTCCGCCGGGCCGGCCGTTCGTCTGGCTCGCTCAGGGAATTCGCGACATGCGCGGCAACCTGGTCGAAAGCCTGGCTTACGGTGTGGTGCTCGCCGCAATCGGCTGGTTGATATGGACGTATACCGCCGGCCGCCCGCAGCAATTCACGGCATCGATTACCGGATTCTTCCTGCTCGCACCGCTGCTTGCAGCCGGACTGTACGAGATCAGCCGCCGCCACGAGCTGGGGATGGATACCGGATTCGGCGAGTCGCTGCAGGGCTGGCGGCGCAGCGCCGGGGGGCTGGCGCAATTCGGCCTCGAGTTGGTGCTGGTGGCGATTCTCTGGGAGCGGCTCTCCGCGATCCTGTTCGCGCTGTTCTACAACGGTGCGGTGCCGAACCTCGACGCCTTCTTCCGCGACGTGTTTCTTTCCGGCGATTACTGGCGCCTCACTGTCGTATACGTCGTGGTGGGCGGCGTCCTCGCAACTGCAGTCTTCGTGATGTGCGCGATCTCGATCCCGATGCTGCTCGATCGCGACGTCGACATCTACACGGCCATGGCGACCAGCCTGATCGCGGTCGGGCGCAATATTCCCGCCATGGCGATCTGGGCGGCCCTTATCGTCGGCCTGACCGCGATCGGCTTTGCGACCCTGCTCATCGGGATGATCGTGATATTTCCGGTGCTCGGCCATGCGACCTGGCATGCCTACCGCGACCTCACGCAGAGCGGCTGAGGACATGGTATTGGCGGGCCCAACGCTGCGGACCGCTCAAGCATCCACCATGAATCAACCGTATCCCATCATCAACTTAGCGCCGGTCGCACCGAGCCCCGAACAGGAGCAAGAACAGGAGATCTACGAGGTTCGCAAGAAGATTTATCCGCGTGCGGTGCACGGGTGGTTCGCCGGCTGGCGCGTTTCCTTCGTCATCCTCACGCAAGTGATCTTCTACGGGCTCGCGTGGCTCGATTGGAACGGCCGCCAGGCCGTGCTGTTCGACCTTGCCTCGCGCAAGTTCTACATTTTCGGATTGGTATTCTGGCCACAGGATTTCATCTACCTCGCGGTCCTGCTGATTCTCTCCGCGATGTCGCTGTTTCTTTTCACTGCGGTCGCCGGGCGGCTCTGGTGCGGGTACGCGTGCCCGCAGACCGTTTACACCGAAATGTTTCTGTGGATCGAGCGCAAAATCGAAGGCGATCGCGCGGCGCGGATCCGCCTCGATGCGGCACCGCTGTCGCTCGAGAAGCTCACCGTCAAGGGTGCCAAGCATGCGGTGTGGATCGCGGTCGCACTGTGGACCGGCTTCACGTTCGTCGGCTACTTCACGCCGATCAGGACGCTTGCCGTGGAAGGGGCGGGCTTTGGCCTCGGCCCCTGGGAGAGCTTCTGGATTCTGTTCTACGGCTTCGCCACCTACGGCAATGCGGGTTGGATGCGCGAGCAGGTGTGCAAGTACATGTGTCCTTACGCGCGTTTCCAGGGCGTAATGTTCGACCGCGACACGTTGACAATTACCTATGATGCAAGGCGCGGCGAGCCGCGTGGCCCCCGCAGCAAGAAGATCGACCACGTCGCGGCGGGCCTAGGACACTGCGTCGACTGTCAGATCTGCGTGCAGGTCTGCCCGGTGGGAATCGATATCCGCAAGGGCCTGCAGTACGAATGCATCGGCTGCGCCGCCTGTGTCGATGGCTGCGACCAGGTGATGGACAGGTGGGGCTATCCGCGGGGATTGATCCGCTATACGACGGAAAATGCGCTGGCCAAGGGCTACGACGCGAAGGCGATGTGGCGCCGCGTGTTCCGTCCGCGGACGCTGATTTATGCCGCTGTGCTGCTGGCGATCGTCAGCGTGGCAGCGGGGTCGCTCGCGATGCGCAACCCGCTCAAGGTGGACATCATGCGCGATCGCGGCACCCTCGCGCGCGAAGCTGCGCCCGGCGTGATCGAAAACGTCTATCGCCTCCAGTTGATGAATACCGACGAACAGCCCAGGCGGTTCACGATTCGCGCCGAGGGCTTGCCGGGACTGAAGGTCGCCGGCGTCGAACAGCCCATCGCGATGGGCGCGGGCGAGACGCGCCTGATCGCGGTGCGACTGCAACTAGCGCTCGACGGTCCGGCACAGCGTGAGGCGGAACAAGAGCAGGATCAGGACGAGCGTAAGCGGCGCGAGGTGCTGGAGCCGGGCACGCACAAGATCGAGTTCATTGTTCAAGCCGTCGGCGACGAGAAGGTGGCACGCCATGAAAAATCGAGCTTCATCATTCCCCGCTGAGCGCCTTTCTCGCCGGTGGTATCGCGAGCTGTGGCCATGGCTGCTGATGGCCGGGCCATTCGTGGCCATCGTGGCGTCGCTCGCAAGCGCGTGGTTGGCGCTCAAGAGCGACGATGGCGTGGTTGCGCAGGATTATTACCGGCAGGGATTGCGGATCAACCAGCGCCTCAAGCACGCAGCGGCGAATCCAGCGAGTGAGCTTGGCGCAACCATTACCGTCGGCGCGGGCGGCGGAGTGCGAGTGCACATGGAAGGCGGCGGAAGCGGTGCGGCTCCGCAGAGTCTGCGTTTGACGCTCGCGCGTCCCGCGGCGTCAGCGCGCGACGAGATCGTGATACTCATGCCCGGTCCGGACGGCGATTACGTGGGTGTGCTGGGCGCGCAGAAGCCGGGGCGCTGGATCGTGACTCTGGAATCGGGAGCTTGGCGGTTACCCACGACGACGGTCGCGGGACCGCAGTCTGAAATCCCGCTCGGGGCCGCGGAGCGGAGCTCAGCGCGCTCGCCGACGCCGATACCCGGACTGGAGTGAGCGATGGATAGCAATTTCGCGCAACGTCTGATGCGGGTCGTCTGGCCGGCATTCCTTGTGGCCGCTGTAGCCGAAACGATTTTCTTTACGGTATTCGATCCGTTCGACCTGCATTTCTTCGGCGCGCCGCTGGGATGGTCGCGCGAAGCGATCTATACCTTGGGCTTCTTCGGTTTCTGGGCGCTGGGCATTGCCTCGTCCGCTCTGACGCTACTCCTCGAGCGTTCACGCGCATGACAACGCACACGCCGCAGCACGGAGCGGAGGACGTTTGATGGCTTACAGCGCGCTGATCAGCGCCTGGCTTGTCGGAGCGTTGGGTGGTTTGCACTGTCTCGCGATGTGCGGCGGCTTCATGGCCGCGATCGCTGCGCGCGACGGGGCGGCTGGCGATGGTACGGCGCCGCTGCTTCCGGCACGAACGATCGCGTGGCAGCAGCTCGGATATCAAGCAGGCCGAATCGCTACGTACATGCTGTTGGGCGCGGCGTTCGGTTTGGGTGGTGCGGCAGCGCTCAAGCTGGCCGGCGTATTGTCGATACAGCGCACGATGTACGTCCTCGCCAATCTTTTCTTGTTGGCGTTGGGTATCAAGTTGGCGCTCAATGCTCATGGTATAGGCTGGCTGCAGCACGCAGGCGCGAGAACCTTCGGCGCGATGCTGCCTGTCGCGCGTCCGCTGTTGCGGCAGCCAGGCATCCGGGGGCGCGTTGCGCTGGGCCTCTTGTGGGGCCTTGTCCCTTGTGCGTTGGTCTACAGCGTGTTGCCGCTCGCGATGTTCGCCGGTGGTCTCTGGCAGGGTGCGGCGGTCATGCTCGCCTTCGGTCTTGGCACGCTGCCGAACCTGGCGGCCACCGGCTTGCTAATAAGGCGGGCGCAGCCGATGTTCGACCGCACGAGACTGCGGTTCGCGGCGGCGGCGCTTCTGGTCACATTTGCGGCTGTCGGAATCTACCGCGTGCTCTACGTCCCCGATGCACTCGCGACGGGCCCCTTCTGCCTCGTGCCCTGAACCGCTTCGAGCAATGCTGCCAGCAGTCGATGGCGCAGAGAGCCTGACGATTTCCGCGTTGCTGTGCGTGTCGTTCAGTCATTTGCAGTTCTATCGAGCCGCGATAGGCAGCGACCCCCTATGCGGCGGTGACGCCGCCGTCGACCGCGATGATCTGGCCGGTGATGAACGCGCCCGCGTCGGAGGCGAACAGCGCGACCACTCCCTTCAGATCCTCGGGGCCGCCGACGCGCTTCAGCGGCGCGCTGTCGATGATCCCGGCGCCGGCCGTCTCCATGACGCCCCTGGTCATCTTGGTGGGGAAGAAACCCGGCGCGATCGCGTTGACGTTGATGTCGTACTGGGCCCACTCGACCGCGACCGAACGGGTGAAGCTGATCACACCTCCCTTGGTCGTGTTGTAGGCGAGGGTGGGTGCGCGGCCCGGTTCGCCGCCGCCGACCAGGCCGAGGATCGAAGCGATGTTGATGATCTTGCCGCGCCGGCGCGGCACCATGCTGCGACGGCCGACTTCCTGGGTGATCACGAACATCGCCGTCAGGTTGAGCGCCACCACCTTGTTCCACGCCTCGAGCGGGTGCTCGAGTGTCGCCGCGCCCCAGGTCGTGCCGGCATTGTTGACCAGGATGTCGATCGGTCCCAGCGCCGCGACGGCGCGCTCGACCATGGGCGGAATCGCGGCCGGGTTCGACAGGTCGCAGGCCAGCGGGACGGCCTCGATGCCGAGGCGCGACTTCAGATGCACCCGGGCTTCTTCGAGCTCGTCGGCCTTGCGGGCGACGAGGGCGACGCGAGCGCCCAGCTCGCCCAGCGCCTCGGCGATCTGCAGCCCGAGACCGCGCGAGCCGCCGGTAACGAGCGCCGTCCTGCCACCGATATCGAAAAGTTGCTTCACACTCATCGTCATCTCCTTGCACTCCTGGCGAGCGCGCTCACACCTCCAGCCAATCCCGGCGCACCTGATCGTTGGCGCGCAATGCCGGCGGCGATCCTTCGAAAACGATGCGGCCGTGTCCCATCACGTAGACGCGATGTGAAATCGCGAGCGCGATGGTGAGCTTCTGCTCGATCAGCAGGATCGCAGTGCCGCGCTGCGCGATTGCCTCCAGCAGCTCGCGCACCAGCACGAGCAGCATCGGCGCGAGTCCTTCGGTCGGCTCGTCGACCATGATGAGATCGGGGTCGCCCATCAGCGTGCGGCAGATCGTGAGCAGTTGCTGCTCGCCGCCGGACAAAACCTCGCCGGGTGCATCGGCGCGCTCGCGCAGCAGGGGAAAGAGTGCAAACATGTCGTCCAGCGACCAGCGGCCGTTCTGCCGCGCGGACTTCATGCCCAGGAGCAGGTTCTCGCGCACGGTGAGGCCGGGAAAGATCTCCCGGTCCTCGGGAACGTAGCCAAGGCCCCGGCGTGCGATTTCGTGCGGTGGCCGGCCATCGATCCGCTCGCCCTTAAAGCGTATGACACCCACCGGCGGAACGTGACCCATGATGGTCTTGATAGTCGTCGACCGCCCGGCTCCGTTGCGCCCGAGCAGGCTGACGATCTCACCTTGCGGGACGCGAAACGAAATGCCCTGCAAGATATGGCTCTTGCCGTAATACGCGTGCAGGTCCTGGACTTCAAGCATGAGCTACAGCGCCAAGGTAGGCGGTTTGCACCGCCGGATTGGCCCTGATCCGGTCGGGGACGTCGGTCGCGATGATCACACCGTAGACAAGCACGGAAATCCGATCGGCGAGGTCGAATACCACGCCCATGTCGTGCTCGACCATGACCAGCGTTCGTCCTTGTGAGACCGTGCGGATCAGCTCGACCGCGCCGGCGGCTTCCGCGCGACTCATTCCGGCCGTCGGTTCGTCGAGCAGAATTACTTGAGCGTTGCCCGCGATCGTGATGCCAATCTCCAGTGCGCGTTGCTCCGCATAGGTAAGCACTCCCGCGGCAACGTTGCGCCGTGCCGTCATGCGAATCTGTTCGAGCGTGCGCTCCGTCTGCTCGTTCGCATCGCGCAGCTTCTCGACCCGGCGCCAGAAGCTGTAATGGTAGCCCAGCGACCAGAGGACGCTGCAGCGGATGTTCTCGTAGACCGACAGACGCGGGAAGATGTTGGTCACCTGGAAGCTACGCGCCAGTCCCCGCCGATTGATTCGATACGGAGGAGAACCGGTAACGTCCTCGCCGTTCAAGCGTATCGAGCCCATCGTCGGCGCGAAGCGCCCGCTGATCAGGTTGAACAACGTCGACTTGCCTGCGCCATTCGGGCCGATGATGGCATGGCGCTCGCCGCGACCCACCTGGAGCGAGACGCCGCGGATGATCGGCGTCGCACCGAACCTCTTCCGGATGTCGCGCAGCTCCAGCGCGGGCGGCATTCGCTCGTGCCCAGAACCTTCGGGCTTCATGTTCATCACAGTTGCGCGGCGGTGCCCGCCATTCTGGCTTCCTCGGTGGCATGATTCCACGCCGCCGCCACGATGGGCCAGGTCTTGCGAAACACCGAGAAACCACCGGCGAGTAATGCGATGGCTGCTATCCACGGCCACGGCGAGGCCACGTCCACCGTGATCCAGACGATCCGCATCCGCGTTCCCAACTCCGGCTGCGTCGACACGCGGTAGCTCATCTCGATGAGCAGCACTGCGCCCGTCGCCATGACGGTGGCAGGCACGAGCGCGATCGCATAGGCGCGCAGCACCCGCCACAACGCCCTCGTGCGCACGATGGGACCGTGCATCATGATCAAGCCCGCGAGACCGGATGGCGCGAACAGGATGGT
>Ga0137375_10001651_pt1 | contig 26057 bp, 24 predicted proteins | sample SagtaG_24_FD_104936 | JGI IMG/M metagenome (GOLD analysis project Ga0137375, IMG submission 104936) | Vadose zone soil microbial communities from Sagehorn Ranch, Mendocino, California, USA - Sage1_R_113_16 metaG | ecosystem: Environmental > Terrestrial > Soil > Vadose zone | place: USA... | reverse complement strand
TACACTCGGTAAGAACTTCGACACCTTCGCACCAATCGGCCCGTGCATCGTCACGATCGACGAGCTGACCGACCCGGCCAATGTGCGGCTGCGCACATTTGTCAACGGCGCGATATTGCAAGAAAGCTCGACCAGCGACTGGTTGTTTCCCCTGCCCTACTTGCTATCGTTCCTCTCGCACGTCATGACATTGGAGCCGGGCGATATTGTCACAACGGGAACACCGGCTGGCGTGGGCATATTCCGCGATCCACAGGTTTTTCTTAAGCCCGGCGATCTCGTGCGGTTGGATGCAGAGGGTATCGGCACACTCGAGAATCCGGTCGTGGCGGAAGGATGAGCGAAGCGCGCTGCGCGAGGAGTAGGTCAAGTCATTGTAACGCACATTATCCGATCGTGACACCGACAGTACCGACGTGATAGCGAACTGCTTGTGCGCGCCTCGTTCGCGGAGTAGCCAAGAGCTTCTGCTCTCTGTGCTGTCAGGCATCCACATAGTCTGCCTATCACTTCTTAACAATCTCTGAAGACGCTCCTGCTATTCTAGAGCCATCAAATCAAGCACACACCGCACCGCAGCCGAGAGATACTCGCGTGGCCGGGCAGATAGCAGGAGCATACAGATGAAACTGATTGGTCGAACACTCGCCGTTCTGGCGGCCGCGATGGTTGTTGTCGCCTTCTGGCTGGCAGTTGGCTCGCTGAGTGGCAGCACCGGGATGATGGCCGGTGGGATGGGCGGGCACGGCATGGAAAGCGGCGTCAACCTGGCCGGCATCGTGGAGATCCTTCCGACGCTGGCGATCGTGGCGATCGTGACCGCGATTGTCGCGCCAATCAAGCAGCGATTGTTGAACAAGCGCCGGCCCAGCGCGCCAGCGCGCGGCCCGCAGGGTGCAACGCCAGCAGCATAACACGGCCACCTGTGACCTGCGGGTCAGACACATTGAGATGCACCTGCACATCTTTCTGACACTGCCTAGTGCGCTTTCAGCGCGGGTGTTGGGTGTTGGGTGTTGGGCGGGCGGCGTTGCGAAGCCCAACACCCAACACCCAACACCTAAAACCTTGCTTGGAAATGCACTAGTAAGGATGGCACGAGCCGCCCGAAGAGTGCCACGGACTCCGTGTAGTACCCACGCTGGCGTGAGCTGGTGGAACGCTTGGGCGGCACCGGCAGCCGCTGGAGCAGCGCCTTACCGTTGTGCAGTGCAGTGATTGTCACCGTATTGGGCGTCGGTATTACACTCAGTGGCCTGGCCACCTACCTGGGATAATGTCTCTCTACGTCAAGTCTACCCTGATTTGATGTTATATTCACTACTGTACAGACCATAGCCATCCAATAGAAGCGGCAGGATCGACCAATATGAGCCGCCGGTACTGAAAGGAGCGTAAACCATGTATGAGACCAGTATGTACGAAGGCATGCTCGCGGAAACCATCGCCATCCCTGGGTTTCAGGGCGATCTCATCAATGCCTATTTTGCGCGTCCACTTGGCCCTGGGCCGTTTCCCGGCGTGGTCGTGATCCACCACATGCCTGGCTGGGATGAGTGGTACCGTGAGGCCACCCGCAAATTTGCCCATCACGGCTATGCTGCCCTGTCGCCCAATCTCTACTTCCGCGCTGGGCACGGGACGCCGGAGGATGTGGCAGCCAAAGTGCGCGCGGCGGGCGGCGTGTCCGACGAACAAGTCGTGGGGGATCTTGCTGGCGCGCTGCACTATCTGCGCGCGCTCCCGTTCAGCAATGGCAAGGTCGGTGTGTTCGGCACCTGTTCCGGTGGTCGGCACGCCTTCCTGGCAGCGTGCCGGGTTCCAGGATTTGACGCAGCGGTGGACTGCTGGGGCGGACGGGTGGTGATGGCGCCCGACGAACTCACGCCGCGCTCTCCCGTCGCCCCAATCGATTACACCAAGGACTTGGCCTGTCCGCTGCTTGGCCTGTTTGGCGAGGAGGATCAGAATCCCACACCCGCACAGGTGGCACAGCTCGAGCAGGAACTCAAACGGCACGGCAAGACCTATGCGTTCCACATGTATCCGAAAGCCGGCCATGGCTTCTTCTACTACGATCGGCCGAATTATCGACAGGAGCAAGCGGTCGATGGCTGGAAGAAGCTGTTTGCTTTCCTTGAAACCTACCTTCGGTCGCCGGCCTCGTCTGCGCCCGCAGCAGAGTGAACAGCGTAAGGAGTACGAATATGTGTACCATGATCGTCACACAGGTGAACATCGAGGGGAGCGGCAAAGGAGCGAATGGGTGGTTCAAGCTGCGCGAGGCAAACGTGTCGTATGACCACCCATTCGATGCGCCGCAGGAACATGCGCTGAATATCGACTTCGTGAACGAGGCGCTCGGCCCGGGAGCGCGCGTGGCGGTGGAGCTCAGCGTGGAGGCAGCCCGCGCACTCGCGGAGGCGATCGGCGCCGTGCTTGAGCGCGCGGAGGCTGGTGGATATCTGGAGCAGCCGGCGCCGACCGCGTAGGATACGTAACCAACCAAGCATCAGATGAGCGGTACTTGATTTTTGTTGGTGTTCGGTTTTTCCGTGCGCAGCGCGGAAAAACCGAACACCAATAGAGGATACACACGATTCGCCGTGCTCGTGCGTTCGATGCGAGCGCTTGACTACCGGAGGCGCCATGCAACTGGTTCAGGGCCTGACCCAGCAGGAAGTCCGCGCGCGCCAGCAACGCGGCGAAACCAACGCCGCGAGCTTCCGCTCCAGCCGTTCGTACTGGGACATCATTCGCACCAACCTGTTCAACTTCTTCAATAACATTCTGTTCGCCATCGGCATTGCGCTGATTGCGCTGGGCCAGTACAACGACGCCTTCACCAGCGTCGGCCAGGGGGTGGTCAACGCCCTGATCGGCACGGTCCAGGAGATCAACGCCAAGCGCAAACTGGATAAGATCGCGCTGCTCACCCGCACCAGGGTGCATGTGATTCGCGACGGCCAGGAGCAAGCGATCGATCCCGCCGAGCTGGTCAAGGGCGACGTCGTACACGTTCAGGCTGGTGACCAGATTGTGGTCGACGGGCGCATTGTCGGCGATGGCCGCCTGGAGATGGACGAGTCGCTGCTCACGGGCGAACCGGATCTGGTGCCGAAGCAGGATGGCGATACGCTGCTCTCGGGCAGCTTCTGTGTGACGGGCGATGCCTACTACCAGGCCGAGAAGGTCGGCGCTGAGAGCTTTGCCAACCAGCTGACCGAGACCGTGCGCGCCTTTCAGGCGGTCAAGACGCCGCTCCAGCAGCAGATCACCTTCGCGGTGCGGCTGGTCACCTTCATCGTCGCGCTGATGAGCGGGGTGATCTTGCTCCAGACGGTGATCGAGAGTTTTCCGCTGATCCGGATTGTGCAGGTCTCGGCGGTACTGAGCGGGCAGGTGCCGTATGGCTTGTTCTTCATGGTTGCGCTGGCCTACGCGGTCGGCGCGGCTGGGATCGCCAAACGCGGCGCGCTGGTGCAGCAGACCAACGCGGTCGAGTCGCTCAGCAATGTGAATGTGCTGTGCATGGACAAGACCGGCACGCTGACCGCTAACCGGCTGCTGTTTCACGCCGTGCAGCCGCTGGCCGATGTCGACGAGGCGATCCTGCGGCTGCGTCTCGGGATATTCGCGCGCAGCGCGAGCACCAGCAATACTACCAGCGAAGCGCTGGCGGCTGCCCTACCGGCCGAACAGCAGGCACCGGTGGACGAGATACCGTTCGCCTCGGCGCGTAAGTGGAGCGCGCTTGCATTTGGGTCGGAGCCCCAGCGCGGCGTGTATGCCCTTGGAGCGGTCGAAATGCTCGCAGCATTTCTGCCGCCGGATGCGGTGGCAGCCAATAGCGTGCTCGCGCGCCAGATGGCCGACTGGTCCGACCGCGGGCTACGGGTACTGCTGTTCGCTTACAATCCTGATGGCACGACCTTGCACGACGCCGATGGCGAGCCACACCTGCCACTCCTCACCCCTTTGGCGCTGGTCGCGCTCACCGACGAGCTGCGCCCGCGAGCCAAAGAGACAATCGCAGCATTTGCTAACCTAGGGATCCAACTTAAGATCATCTCTGGCGATAATCCCCAAACGGTGGCCGCACTGGCCAAGCAGGCCGGGCTGCCGGCCAACCTGCGCACGGCCACCGGCCCCGAACTGGCGCAGCTGTCGCCAGAGGTGTTCGACCAGATCGCGGCTGAAACGACCGTGTTCGGCCGGATCGCGCCGGAGCAGAAGGAGCAGATCGTCGCCTCGCTGATTCGACAGGGGAACTATGTTGCCATGATGGGCGATGGCGTGAACGACGCACTGTCGCTGAAGAAGGCCAAGCTCGGCATCGCCATGGAGAGCGGCAGCAATGTGACGCGCAATGTCGCCGATATGATCCTACTGAACGACTCATTCGCGGCGCTGCTACCGGCTTTGACGGAGGGCAAGCGCATCATCGGCGGGCTATCGATCTCGCTGTACTTGTTTCTGACTCGCGTGGTGACGTCGATGCTGATCATCATCGCGATCAGTATGATCGGGCTGGGCTTCCCGTATGAGCCGTCGCAGGTCGCCCTGACGCTCTTCACGGTTGGTATTCCGAGTTTGTTTCTGACCTGGTGGGCGCGACCCGAGTCTCCGCATCCGGATTTGCTGCGCCGGCTGCTGCGCTTTGTGCTGCCAGCAGCGATTGTGACCATGGTATTTGGGGTCGGCATCTACACATTTTTCTACAAATTTGTGCTCAAGGGTGTGAGCACCTATCACATTCCGCCCGACGCGGCGGCGCGCTGGGCGGCGTATACCGGGTTGACCTACGACACTGTGGGGTTTGGCCCGGCGGCGGCGACGATCGTCGCGCAGACGGCGCTCTCGACGTTTGTGTCATTCGCGGCCTTCGGCCTGATCCTGTTCCTAGAGCCGCCGTTCCGCTTCTTCACTGGCTGGGCGCCAGTGAGCCCGGATAAGCGCCCGGCCTTGCTGGCGCTGGCGCTGGCAATCATCTATGTCGTCGTGCTGGTCACACCGATCACGGCAAACTACTTTGGACTTGTTACACCGGGCGTGCGTGGACCGGAGATTAGGGTAATGCTCGTAACGGTGCCGCTCTGGTTCTTGAGCCTCCGCACGATCTGGCGGGCCAAGCTGTTCGATCGCTTGTTGACAGTCGGGGATAGTTCATAGCGACTGCCTCTGAGCAGGAGCGTGGAGTGATCATAAACGAGGAGGCGATGGTCGATGAGTGGGCAGCGACATGGCGATCATCTGGCACGAGGTGTGCCCGTGCAGCTCGGCGACGCGACACTCGCATCGCTCCGGCCAGTCGCGGTGCCTGCGGGCACCGTGCTCTTCCACGCAGGCGACGCCGACGATCGGCTGTACATCGTCCTCGAAGGCGAGGTGGCCCTGATCGAGGGCTTGGACTCACCGTCGGAGCGGCTGACATCCGTCCGCGGCCCCGGCGACCTGCTGGGTGAGCTCAGCATCTTCCAGCGCGAGCGCCCGCATCGCTTCACCGGCCGCGCCCGCGTCGACACCCAGGTGCTGGTGCTGCCGCGCGGCGACGTGGACGACGTGCTCCGCCGTGAGCCGCTGCTCGCCTACGAGCTTCTGCGTGTCGCGAGCACCCATCTGCACCGCACGCACCGGCGCGCGACCCACACGCTCGAGGCCAAGAATCAGGAACTGGCTGCTGCCTACGAGGCGCTCGAGCGCGCGCAGGCGCAGCTCCTCGCTCAGGAGCGGGTGCGGCATGAGTTGCGGCTGGCCCGCACGATCCAGGAGCAGATGCTGCCGGCAGCACTCCCGCGTACGCAAAACCTCGACATCGCCGCACGGATCGTGCCCGCGCATGAGGTCGGCGGCGACTTCTACGATGTGTTCTGGCTCGATGAAGTCACGCTTGGCCTCCTCATCGGGGATGTGTGTGGAAAAGGTATGCCGGCCGCGCTGTATATGGCGCAGACTCGCAGCCTCATCCGCGCGGCCGCGACGCCAGATGCCGCCCCTGCGACAGTGCTCCGTCAGGTCAACGCGCACCTGCGCGCGCTCACGACGGGTGAGATGTTCGCGACGGCCGTATACGCCACACTCGCCGTGCCGACGGGAGGCCTGACGATCGCTCGCGCGGGGCACGAGTACCCGATCCTTCGGACGGCGGCCGGTTCCGTGACTATCGGCACGCCGGGGACTGGCCAACCGCTCGGGCTCCTCCCGGATCCGACCATCGACGTCCAGGTGCACACGCTGGCGCCGGGTGAGACGCTCGTGCTGTTCACCGACGGCGTCACCGATATGCTCAGCCCGGACGAAGCCATGTTTGGTTCCGAGCGTCTCTGCGCCGCGATGCAGACGGCGGCTCAGGAGAGCGCCGATAGGATGTGTGATGACGTCGTCCACGCGCTCAGGGCCTTCCAGGGAAGTGCATCGCAGGCCGACGATATCACGCTCCTGGTGGTGCATCACGCCGCCGCCCCAGGATTGTTGACGATGCCACCCATCTCTTGACACCGGTGGCATAACGAATATTATACATATATCGTTATTTCACCTCCGCTGCTGCCGGCTGTGCTTGGTCGTGCGGAGGCATTGCGCCAGGAGGCAGACCTAATGGACACACCCAGCACGACCGTAGCCTCGTATATTCGCGATCTCTTCTTACCGCCGGATCCGCAGCTAGAGGCCGCGCTCCAGCGAGCAGCCGCGGCCGGTCTCCGCTCCATCCAGGTGCCGCCGGAACTTGGGCGTCTGCTCGGGATTCTCGTGCAGGCGACGGGAGCTCGGCGCGTGCTGGAGATCGGCACGCTTGGCGGATACAGTGCGATCCACCTTGCGGGCGCACTGCCGGCAGACGGGCGCCTGATCTCGCTGGAGCTCGACGAGCGACACGCACAGGTCGCGCGGGAAAACCTGTCGCACGCAGGATTGGCCGACCGGGCCGAAGTCCGCGTGGGCGCAGCGCTCGATCTCCTCCCGGCCCTCACCGCCGACGCGCCATTCGACCTGGCATTCATCGACGCCGATAAGGAGTCGTACCCGGCATAGTTCCTTTTCTCAGAGCGTTTCATAGTTGACTCTTGCGAAATGTAGCGAACTATAGCGTTTGATAGATCGCCACGCTCGAACAACCTCCACGGCTGGTACTCAGTTTGTCGGGGCAGTCCCGACCGGGTGAACTACAACACCCGCTTTCCCGTTGCCAAAGGCGTTCGGGATTGCTTTCCGAATGATGTTGTACGCGCCATTCACATCGGCATTGATCAGCCGGCCATCGCTGGCCCGGAACAGCCCGCGCTTGATGCGCTTGCCGGCGTACTGTGCGTGATGCTGGACTGGCTCATCATCGAGGAAGCTGCACTTGCTGGTGTGGCTTTCGTTCGTCAAAATGACCTGGATGCCCACTAGCTCGGCTTTGTAGGTCAGCATCTGGATAAAGCGGGCGTGTGGCACCTGGACGAAGTTTTGGTTGTTCCGCTTTCCAATGCTGATCTCCTGTTTCCAGCCGTCATTCTTGCCGATGATCAACGTTCCGATGCCCTCAGCAACCAGTAGATCGATAATCCGTCGGCTGTGGGTGTGCAGGTAGTGGTTAATCTGGCGCGTCCGCTTTGTGGTCAGCCGTTCCATCCGCTTGGTGCGTCCCGGCTGCCCGAGCTTGGCTTGCAGTTCGGCGCGGCGCTTGTTGTAGCCCTGGTTGATGTATTTAGCTGGGCGACCGTTAACCAGAACGGGCACGAAGCCCGGCTTGTTTGAAGTTATCGCTGCCAAGTTGTTCAACCCTACATCAATGCCGGCGATGAGCGCCGCATCTACGGCGGCTGGCTCGATCTCCTTCTCATAGACAACCTCCACCACATAGCACTGACCCTTCGGGACGATCCGCACCTGGGCGATGCGGGTTTGGCGCGTCTGTATGCGAATGTAGCCCTGACGGTACGATCACGCCCTGCTTCAAGGCCGGCTTGGAGAGCGCCTGAATGGTGTACACCAGCGCGTACCGACCTTCGGTCTTGTCCAGGTAGCGCGGCAGGTCGGGGCGCTTGCGGAACCTGGACGGGTCGGCCCGATATGCCTTCATCGCCGCGAAGAAGCCTTGCCAGTTCTTATCGAGCATCCTGAGCACCTGCTGGCTGACCTTGCGCGGAAGGGCTTGATATGCCTCGTGGCCCTTCATCTGGGCGTGAACGTTATAGTAATTCAGGTAATGGTTCTCATTGATGAATGACTGGCGCACGAGGTAGTTGGCGGCGTTGTAGAGGTTCTTGGCCGCGAAAGCTGCACGGTCTACTGCCTCAAAACGTGAATCGTTCCTGGTGAGGATGTGCTGTTCCACCAGTTGCATGGTTCTGCCCTTTTGCCGGGTGTGGATGCTTCCTTGAGTGATTATAGCACAAGTGTGCGTCCAACAATCGGCTTGCGTAGCGCAAGAGAACGCTACGCTCGTCCGGAAAAGGTGCCATAAAACGCTATAAAACTCTAGATTTCGCTACATTTTTTGAAACCTGTTTCAATACCTCGGGTGGTGTATACGACACGTTCGGCCGGGCGGGATGATCGTCGCCGACAACGTCCTGTCCCGTCAGCGCTGGGGTTCGAGGATGGCTTCGCCGTCCCCGCAGAGCACGACAGACGCCGCGTACGTGCCCGCGGCTGCGCGAACCGGTCGGCTTGACACGTACCTTGACAAGGTGTATACTTCGCGTCAACATGATTGTCAACAATTATGTTGACAAATGACAGTGAATACGGTTGCCCGCTCTACATCAGGAGCAGGCGGGATCAGGAGCAACGCCGTGGCACACGTCGACGAGCCAATCTACGATGTCGCCCATCTCTCGCACATCGAGTACGGCATCCCGATCGAGAACGGCCCCGGCAAGCACCCGATCGGGCAGACCTTCTTCATCTACGTTTACGAGCCGGGCGGCAACCGGGTCGAACTGTGTGCCGGGGGCTACCAGATTGTCGCGCCGGACTGGCAGCCGGTGCGCTGGACCGAGGCGGAGCGTGCCCGCGGCCAGGCGTGGGGCGCGTCGACGGTAGCGAGCTTCCACACCTACGGGACGCCCGTGCTGGACGAGCTCCCTTCTGTGCAGGAGGGTCGATAATCGGTGTAGGGCTGAAAGCCCTACACACTTGATAGATAGGAACCCGCCGCAAACCGCGCCGATGGGCGGCAGCGGATAAGGCGGGTTTCTGAGAGGGTTTAGCACTTGCAAAACGTGTCCCAATGCGGTATAATCAGCATATCGAAACACCTGTGCGATAATATAACTATGATCCGTACGCACATCGTTCCATGCGCTCTGCCCAAGACCGTTGCTGACGCCCTCAATCGCGCCAGCGGCGCAGTCTACACGCGCACGCTTGTCACCCACTACCGGGTGTATCGGAAGCGTGGCAAACGCACCCGTCACTGGTTGTCGCAATTCGCTGGGATGCGACTCAACGATTACCTCACTCGCGACCAGCCCCCTCTGCTGCATGCCCATAGTATCGATGCGGCTCAAGAAGGCTTTTACAAGGCCTGCAAGACCGCCAAGGCCAATCGTGAGCAGGGAGCCAAATTTCCGCATAAGCGCAAGCAGTGGCGCACGACGATCTGGAAGTCGAGCGCTATCCGTCGCCAGGGTGATACCCTCCTGCTCTCCTTGGCCAGAGGTCGCTCACCGATCACCCTTCCACTACCACTCCATCTGCACGATGTCCTACGCGTGCTGGAGGTTCGCCTGATGTGGGATCGCTGCTCCCGACATTACACTTGGCACCTGGTGGTTGAGAACGGTAAACAGCCGAAGGAAGCACAGGGCACCGCAACCATGGCGGTCGACTTAGGCGAAATCCACCCGGCGACCATCACGGATGGGCAGATTGCCGTGGTGGTTTCCTGCCGCGAGTTGCGCGCCAAACGCCAGTACACCGCCAAGCGGCTCGCTTCGCTCCAGTCGCGTCAGAACCACTGTCGCAAGAAATCGCGCCAGTGGTGGAGACTGCAACGGTGCAAAAACCGCTTTCGGGCCAAACAGCAGCGACGCATTCGCGATATGGAGCACAAGATCAGCCGCAGTGTGGTCGAGTATGCCGTCGAGCAGCAGGCCGGCACGCTTGCGATTGGCGACGTGCGCGACGTGGCCGATCAGACCAACAAGGGCGCGGCGGTAAATCAGAAGCTCAGCACGTGGCGCCACGGGAAGCTGCGCGCCTACCTGACCTACAAGGCAGACGCGGAAGGCATGGCAGTCGTACTGGTCGACGAGCGCTATACCTCTCAGACCTGTCCACAGTGCGGATGTCGGCACAAGCCACGCGGCAGGGTCTACACCTGTGGTCGGTGTGGTTTCGGCGGGCACCGTGATGTGGTCGGGGCGGCCAATATCCTCAGTCGTCATCTGTATAGCGACGTGGGGAAGGTGCTGCCGCCACCGGGCATCAAGTATCGTCACCCGATTCGATCGGGAAAGCGTAGTTGCCCCGACACGGGCCGGCTCGCAAGAGCCGTGGCTTGCGGGTCGCCGCAAGAAGCTGCACGGCATTAGCCGTCGCAGAGTGTCACACGAGGATGACCATGGGCTTACCTTCCGAGCGCGGCACCGAGGCCGACGAGGGCTACGAGCGCCTCTACCAGGCGATCCTCCGCGGCGACTTTCAGCCGAACGAGCGCCTGATTGAATTGGACTTGGCACAGCTGTACAACGTCGGACGTGCAGCCATCCGCACCACCCTGGCGCGCCTTGAGCAGGATGGTCTCGTCGAGCGCGAGCCAAACCGCGGCGCGCGGGTGCGGGCGATCTCTGAGGAGGAGGCCGTCGAGACGCTCGAGGCGCGGGCCGTCCTCGAGGGCCTGGCGGCCCGCTATGCGGCGCGGAATGTCACCGATGCCGATATCGCCGACTTGCGCGCGATTGTCGGCGAGATGGAGGCGCGCCTGGCCGAGGGCGACCTGCTGGGGATCTCCGAGGGGAACACCCGCCTTCACAGCCGCCTGCTGCAGATCGCGAACAACAAGACCGTGGCGCGCCTGATCGAGCGCCTGCACGCCCAGCATATTCGGTCGCAGTTTCGCCTCATTCTTGTGCCGGGCCGCCCGCCGCGCTCCGTGGCAGAGCACCGGGCGATTGTCGAGGCCGTTGCCTCGCGCGACCCCGCCGCCGCCGAGGCGGCGATGCGCAGCCACCTGGCCAACACCGTCGAGACTTTACGCACGCTCACCGGCTCACGTCAGCTGCTGTTGCGGTAGAGGTTGCACCACCTGCCGCAATAACAAGTTATCACATATATTATCAACAATATTGTCAACGTTATTGTTGGCAAAACAACGGTTATGGAGGTCAAGTAGGAGCCCGGCGGGTGTGGTGGAGCACACTCCACCACACCCGCCACGCAACGCAGCCTGCTCAATGGAGATTCGCACCGGATACAGCGAGGTACCCATGTCAATGGGCTCGATCCGTTGCGCTTCGCGTCCTGGGGCGAGTCGGCGGGTGGTCACCTGGCGGCGATGCTGGGCACGGTCGGCCACGAACGCAACTTTGAGGTGGGCGAGCACCTCGATCAATCTAGCCGCGTCCAGGCGGTGCTCGATTTCTTCGGGCCGACCGACTTCCTGCAGATGGACGCCCAGCGGCTGCCGGACGGCCAGATTCATAATGTGCCGGACTCGCCCGAGTCGCAGCTGGTCGGCGGCCCGATCCGGGAGCGGCCCGCCGGGGTGGCACGCGCCAACCCCGTGACCTACGTGACCCCCGAGGCGCCGCCGTTTCTGATCGTCCACGGCGACCGCGATCCGCTCGTGCCTTATGGGCAGAGTGTGCTGCTGGTGGACGCGCTGGAGGCAGCCGGCGTGCCCGTCACCTTCTACACCGTCGTCGGGGCAGGGCACGGGGGCTTCGACGACCCGCAGATCAAATCCCTGGTGCATACCTTCCTCGCCACCCATCTTATGTATAGTGGACCCAGATTCTTGGGTCCACCTTAAGTAGCTCTAGGCGCCAAAGGAAGGATTCGTATTATCGCCAGATGGTGATGACAGGAAACCATGCACGCGTCATCAACAGCTTACACCTCTTTTACGCACGGGCTCGTCGCCGCTCTGCTCGCCACGCGCCATTCGGGTTTCTGGTATACTGGTATGCGTTATCGAGCCCTATCAATCTACCAGCCTTGATGCGGAGGCCCCGTGAGCGCATCACCCTCTCTCATCGGCACAACCCTTGATGCCTACCAGATTCATGCCCTGCTCGGCAGCGGAGGCATGGCCACCATCTACCGTGGCTCCGACGTGAATCTGCATCGCTCGGTGGCGGTCAAGGTGCTGTCTACTACGCTTGACGCCGACTCATCCTACGTCGCTCACTTCCGCCAGGAGGCGCGGCTAATTGCCAGTCTACGCCATGCGCATATCGCGCAGGTGTATGCGTTTGGCGAGCACGCCGGCACCTCCTACACGATCCAGGAGTTGCTGCCCGGATCGACCCTTGAGCAGCGGCTCAAAGACTTGGCCGATCGTCACGAACACATGCCGCAGCAGGATGTGACCGCGATTATTACGCAGCTTGCCAGCGCCCTGGATGCCGCGCATACCATAGCTGCTGATCAGTGGTACGCAGCGGCACGATCGCGCCCGAAATACTACGGCAGGCGCTGACCCGCGGCGATGCGATCGCGCGTAGCGCCGGCTTGACGCTGCCTTTCTCGGTGACGCCTGGATAAACCGGTGGTCAGCAGCGTGTGTCATGCTGCGGCCACCCAATGCACTATTGCGCTCGCTATGCGCAGTGCGTGTGAAAAACGTATGCACGACCTTGATCAGCTAGAGCAGGGCCAGGCGGCGCTGGCGATCTACCGCCGCACCTTGGCTTATTGCCTCGACGAGCAGGCGAAATTTGGCGCACGCTACCTTCTGCCCAGCCTCACTCAGAGCATGGTGGAAGCGCGCGAGAATATTCGGCACATTAAAGCGCGCTTGCGCGCGCGTGGTATCGCGGTGGCCGATTGGCCGAACGACGGATCAGTTCTCCCACTTGAGAACAAGGAATCCCTGGATCCATCTGCGGTGTCCCCCGGCGAACTGCCAAAAACAGGCACCGCGCCGCATGCTCCGCATTCATCAGCGCCATCCAGCGAGTTACAGTTGGACGCTGGTGTTCCAGTTGACTCGATCGAAGATCCAGGTCAAGAACGGGAAGCCGGGGATAGCTGCGAGGGACGCCCAACCATCGCGATGTCCGCAGTTCCGTCAGTCCCCGCACCGGCGCCATGGGACGAACCGCAGTCGGCAGCCATCCCTGTCCTTTCCGGCTATGCCATGCACGAGCTTGTGGCCCAGGCCTCGCAGGTGAGCGTATACCACGGTACCGAGCTGCGCTTCAACCGCCCAGTTCTCGTGCATGTTCTGCAAGTGACGGACGAAACCGTGGCGCACCGCTTCGATAGCATCCGGCATGTAATGATGCAGCTGAGGCACCCAAACCTACTGCCGATACTGGAAATAGGGCGTGACGAACGGCTCGGCACGTATCTGGTCACGCAGTATGTCGAGGCACACTCACTCCAGGATGTGCTGACGCACAGTCCACTCGATCCGCTGTTGGCGCTGCGTGTATGTGGCCAGATCGGCGCAGCGCTGGACGCGTTGCATGCCCACGGCGTGGTTCACGGGAATGTCCAGCCGGCGCTGATCCTCGTGACCTCGGACGGTCGTGCGTATCTGGCGGGCTTGCCGCTAGTGGTTCCCGTAGACGCTGCAGATCTCGTCAGCTCCACGGTATCGAACGACGCGACGATCGAAACACCGCTTGCGCTGCCGATCACGCCTGCTCTCCCTACGCCCACAGACGATCTGGCTGGGCTTGGCATGCTCCTCTACCAGATGCTGCGCGGCGAACCACCCGCGCATGATCAGGACGACACACTACCTGCGACATCAGACCCAACCCTTGCCGGCGTTGACCTAGTAATCCGTGCGCTTCGCACACCAGGCTCCACCCAGCGCTATGCCAGTGCCGAGCAGGCCATTGCCACGATCCGCCAGGCATTTCCGCAGCAGGTGGTTGAGCTGGCGGACTACCTGCAGGCCGCAAGCTGGCATCCGGCGGCGCGCTGGCTCGAGAATCCGTTGGAAGCGGCGCTCGGCGATCTGCTCGCGGAAGAGTTTCTCACCCGCAGTCGCGCGCGCGCCAACGCGCTGCACCGTGTTGGCGCGATCCCGCAGCTACTCGAACAGCGGCGCGCACGACACTGGTTGCGCCGCGCGCTGCCGGGTCAGAGCATTCAACCTGATCAGATTGTCAGCTACAACCTCTATTGCTACGAGCTGCGCATCCAGTACGAGACGCGTGCGGCTCCACAGACCCGCGAGCAAGTGATTGGCGACAGGATGAGCGTCACCGAGCGAACCTCCCCGGATCTCTGGATGATCACGGTTCCCTACGTGGAGCCCTTCGTGGATGTGCTGCCTGAGCAGCTGAGCACGGCATATGTCACTGCCTGTGAGGCGTGCCGGAGTATGACCGAGGTGATCTGTTCAGCTTGTGCAGGCAAGAGTGTGATCGAGCGGGCGCGCCTTATCACGTACTATGACGGGACGACGAGCACTACGACGGGTCGGGAACCCTGCCCAGCCTGTCATGGACATGGTCGGCTCCGCTGCGTACGCTGCGAGGGCATCGGCCAGCTCCGCTACGAGCAAACCTTTACCTGGTCGCGGCGGGGGCGGATCTACTTCAATGAGGACGATTTGAGCGGCCTCCAGCGTCACACCGTCGCGCGGCACGCCCAGCAGATCTTTCGCAGCGCGATCGAGCCCTACGACCCGCGCTGGTACCAGACCACGCCGCTCCGAGAGCTGTTCGCGGCGGCGGTAGGTGGGGGCGGGCCGGACAGCCGGCCCGTCGCGGCCGAGTTCATCATTCGCAGTGTCCCGATCACCGAAGTCGACTATGTGGCTGGCAGGCGCATCCGAAGCATCATGCTGATCGGATTCGAGAACGAGCTGTATGCCGGCTGATCGCCCGATGCGCCAGCACAGCGCCAGTGCCACCACGAAGTTGCTCAGCAGTGATCCGATTTACGCCTTCTCGCGACACACTTTATAACAGGCGAGGAGGTTGCTGACAATGAGTTTGCGCATGATACTGCTCCTTCTTGACGTTGTTCTATCTGCAAGCGTATATTGGGCCGACTTTCGGATTAGTCCATGTAGGTGCGCAGGCGATCATAGATGCCGCCGGGGTAATCTGGCACCTCGAAGAGCGCGCTTACGACCGCAACCTCCAGCTCAGTCTCTTCGCGCACCTCGCGCTGGACGCATGCCTCCGCACTTTCGCCGGCTTCGCGCCCACCACCCGGCAGCAGCCAGAACGTGGCCCCACTGTCCCGGTCGACAACCTTCAAGAGCAGCACCTGATCCGCGTGAATGATCGCGGCCTGGTAGCGCACATCGCGCCGCAACATTGGTTCCTCCTGAGCGCTTCGGTGCCACTATAGCTGTGAGCGAAGAAGTTGATCCACGCGCTTTGGAGTCCGGCAGCCATGCTGTTGGGCGGCGGCAGCATGGCTGCCGGACTCCAAAGGATCAACTCCTTTGCTCGGCGCTGTAGAGAGCGCGGTGCCGCTAGCGACACGATGCGCGATTCCTCAAAACCTGGCCTAGTATAGCCCAAGTGACGCCGCCCCACATCAGACCGCAGGTGCAGCCGTGGGTACGCTTCAGCCCATTCTATCCACACAACGCGATACCGGTACCATGGCACGATGTCATCACACCTTCGAAGCACGCGCCCATGCGGCCGCTCCGCAGAGCTGACTAGGGAGTTCCGGTAGTAGACCAACGTGCTACACTATGTACACGACCAGAGCGAGCCGGGAACGACCCATGACCAGCATGCGCACCATTATCCATCTCGATCTCGATGCCTTCTTCTGTGCGGTCGAGGAGCAGCGCGACCCAGCCCTACGTGGCAGGCCATTCGCGGTAGGCGGGCGACCGGACAGCCGGGGTGTGGTCACATCGGCCTCCTACATGGCGCGGAAGTTCGGCGTGCACTCGGCCATGCCGATGGCCCAGGCGGCACGGCTCTGCCCAGATCTGCGCGTGGTTCCACCGAACTTCGCGGCCTATCGTGCCGCCTCACAGCAGGTCATGGCGCGGCTGCACGCGCTCACGCCGCTGGTCGAGCAGATCTCGATCGACGAGGCGTTTCTCGACGTGACCGCACTCGACGAGCCGGGCGATATCCTGGCCGCACAGCTCCAGACGACCATCCGGGATGAGCTTGCGCTCTCGTGCTCGCTGGGCGTCGCAACCAACAAGCTCGTCGCCAAGGTCGCCACTGATGTTGGGAAGAGCCTGGTGCGCAGCGGTAAGATGCCGCAGGCGATCTGCGTCGTGCCACCTGGCGACGAGGCGACGTTTCTCGCGCCACTGCCCGCCACGGCGCTCTGGGGCGTCGGACCCAGAACTGCCGAGCGGCTGGCGGAGCTCGGCATCCACACGATTGGTGATATTGCCGCCTGGCCTGCCGCTGACCTGGCGCGGCGCTTCGGGCAGCATGGCGAAGACCTGGCCCGCCGGGCACGCGGTAGCGATGATCGACCGATTGTCACCGAGCGCGCCGCCAAGTCAATCTCACAGGAGACCACCTTCGCCCGTGATGTGACCGACCGCGCAACACTGGAGCGCACGCTGCGCGAGCAGGCCGCCGAGATTGCGCAGAAGCTACGGCGTAATGACCTGGCAGGTTCAACCGTGAAGCTCAAGATCCGCTGGCCCGACTTCAGCACGCCGACACGACAATTGACGCTGCCGCAGCCGACCGATGAGCCAGAGGCAATCACGGAGGCAGCCCTGCGGCTATTCCAGCAGATCTGGCCACATGGGCAGGCGGTGCGGCTGATCGGTGTGGGTGTGAGTGGCCTGGGATCGCCGCCGCGCCAGCTCAGTCTGTGGGATGCGCCAATAGCGCTAACTCCTGAGGAGCAGGCACGCCAGCAGCGCGTGGTGACGGCGCTGGCGGCAATCCAGGCGCGATTCGGCGTAGGAGCAATCCGGCGCGCAAGCGAGCTGGGTGAGCCATGAAGCACCGCTCACGCAGGCGCTGACTGCTCGACGAGTCGCTGCAAGGCCGGGTCGAGATCGGGCGTCTGGGGCAAGGTGATGCGAAATGCGTCTTGCAGCGTTGCCCGCAATTCGGCAACGGTTGTCAGGATTCGCCGCTCCGTATCACCATGCAGATGGTGGATCGCAAGCTGGTTGTTGCGCAGCGCATAGCGGCGATCTGCATCCGGTCGGGCCGCCATCAGGCCGGTCACAAAGTGGGAGCCAGGGTGATTAGAGAGGTACCAGCTGGTCACTTCATAGTCGGGCAGGTGCTGCTCCTGAAGGTCAAAGCGATAGAGTGACTTCCAGATCGGACCGATCTGCGCCTGCATCAGGTAACCGTCGTCGTCCGCAATGATCCGAAAAGGCTCGTGGGGTGTCGGCTGCTCGCGGTCGGGGATCAGGGCCAGCGGTGCGGTCAGGGTCAGCCCGCCAAAGCCAACATCGGCAAGATACGCCTGTCCATCGAGAGCGACACGCAGCAGCATATGGCCGCGCGCCGTGATAACCTCGTCGGGCACGTTCCAGCGAACCCGCGCAGCCAGCCCGCTCACCTGGAACCCCAGGGCGAGCAAGACTGCCCGCAGGAGTAGGTTCTGCTCGAAGCAATAGCCGCCCCGGCCATGGTGGATAAGCTTGTCCTGGAGCGACGCGAGATCGAGGCGCACGGGCTGGCGCAGCAGCGGCGTGAGATTCTCGAAGGGAATCATGGTCGCATGCCGGACATGGATGGCCCGCAACGTCGCGAGCGTTGGCGTGCGCTCGCCGTCGTAGTCAATGCGCTGAAAATAAGCGTCGAGATCGATACGGGTCTCCGCAAGCGGGTGCGTCATAGGATACTCACATTTGGCCGAATACAAAAAGAATCGGGCTGGACATGTCCGCAAGAGTATACGTCGAATGCACATATGGCGGATCGCTCCATGGACGGATCTGATTCTGCACAAAGGGACAGGGAGAGCAGATCCGGTGGCGCCGCCAGCGATAGCACAGCGCTCGAGGGTTGTAAAGCGATTCTCGAGCGCACCCACGAAAGCATTGTGGTCGCACCCATTTTGGATCGAGCAAGTTAAGGAGCTCAACGTTTATATGCGAGCAGCGCTCATGACGGCGCCGAGGTGCTGGCGCGGCTTAGCCAACTTGTTGTCGCGCCCGTGCTAGCGTATACTTGTCGAAAGCGAAATGCAAGCACCTCGGCGAGAGCCGGGCGTTCCTCAAGCGCATCGGTATCACGGGCGAGATTGTCTGGACACCCGGCCATTCCGATGACAGCGTGACGCTCGTTCTGGACGAAGGCGCCGTCTTTACGGGTGACCTGCCGCCGCCAGGTTTCGTCGATGAGCGCGCCAGCGACAGCGTCCAACAAAGCTGGGAAAGGCTCCGATCATTGCACGCTACCACGATCTACCCTGGCCATGGGCCGGTACGACCAATGCCCCCTGCGCCTGCGCTGGCCACCTGAACCAAGCTATGCTCTCCACCACGGCAGCGCGATACTATACCGGGAGCGTTCGCACGGCATGGACACAAGCTACTTCAGCCAGGGGCTTTCCGCGGTGCGCTGCGAATGGGCAGCGCACGGCATTACCACGCTCGGGCCAGACAGTGATGTCATCGTCATTGTGGATGTGCTCTCGTTTTCGACCTGTGTGGATGTGGCGGTTGGGAATGGTGCGCTCGTGTACCCCTATCGTTGGCACGATCACTCGGCCGAACAGTTTGCCGCTGCGCGACACGCGCTGCTCGCACACGCCCGCCAGCGCGATTCTGCGGGGTACTCCCTCTCTCCTGCATCTCTGCGTACCATTCCGGCTGGCACCGGCCTGGTCTTGCCATCCCCGAATGGGGCCACGCTGAGTCAGGCCACCGGAACCATCCCGACGATCGCTGGGTGCCTCCGCAATGCGTGTGCGGTCGCGCACATGGCCCGGAAGATCGGGGAACGCATCAGCATCATCCCGGCTGGTGAGCGCTGGTCGGACGGAAGTCTCCGGCCGGCAATCGAAGATTGGCTTGGCGCAGGCGCGATCATTGCGCATCTCAGCGGAACGCGATCGCCAGAGGCGGAGCTGGCCTATCGCGCCTTTCTGGATGCCCAGTCTGATCTCGTGCGGTACCTGACCGAGTGCAGCTCCGGGCGCGAGCTATGCGGACGTGGGTTTCCCGAGGATGTCCTTATCGCAGCGGCGCTGAATGTGAGCGATTGTGTACCGCTCTTACGCGAAGGCGCTTACCAGCGACAGACGTGACGGCTACGCGGTGCGGTTGCAGCAAGGCGATGCTGATCGCATACGGATACGCAGTGGCTCCATGATGGCCGTGGGCACATTCGGCAGACGCTGATCGCTCGCTGTCGGTTTACGATGCAGGGCGGCCTTACTACTCCTAAGTTCGGCGGCTGCGCGCGGCTCGGCTGCGTGTCATAATAGAGACAACACATTTCCAATTCGCTCGTCATTCATTCTCGCTACGCTTCCAGCGGCGGGTGAGCTTATTCGTTGGGCGGCGTGTATTCGCTTTGCATCGGATTCAGCCATCAAACTGGCTGTAATCAACCGTAGGAGAAAGCATGTATGGCAACGCTAACCGAAGACATGAAGCGGGTCATTCGCGAACAACGGCTTGGCTATGTGGCCACTGTCTGTCCAGATGGAACTCCCAATGTATCTCCAAAAGGGACAACAACTGTGTGGGACGATGACCACTTAGTTTTTGCTGACATTCGCTCCCCAAGAACGATTGCGAATCTGAAACAGAATCCTTCAATCGAGATAAATGTTGTTGACTGGTTCACTCGCAAGGGATACCGCTTTAAGGGCATCGCTACAGTGATTGAATCTGGTTCGCTATTTGACGAACTCGTTTCATTCTACGAGCAACAAGGGCTATTTGACGCTCCGCGCCGAATCCAAACTATCGTAATGGTCAAAGTTCAAAGGGCTTTACCGCTTATTTCGCCCGCATATGATCGTGATGTCACGGAAGACCAAGTGCGAACTCAATGGGAAGACTACTATCAGCAAATACGACAGAAAAGGATTCTCGCAGATGATTTTCGTGATGTCGATGGCGGCGAGCTGATCCAGCAATGACCGATCCCGATTTTGGCTGAGCGCGTTGTTCGCGTCGTTTGCCGATCTGCGCGTATAATACCGGAGAGCCGAACGATCGCCACTGAAGGTGGAACAAGGAAACCGTGATGCCAGACAATGTGCAGTATGCGGAGCTGCTACCGCACGAGTTTCGCGCGCGCCTGGCTGATTGCCCGGTCGGCTATCTGCCACTCGGCACACTAGAGTGGCATGGCGAGCATTGCGCGCTGGGCACCGACGCGCTGATCGCCGCTGGCCTGTTCGTGCAGGCGGCCCAAGCCTTCGGTGGCATCGTGTTCCCGCCACTGTTCCTCGGCCCTGATCGCACCCAAGCTGAACCGAATCATTCCTTGCTGATCGGGATGGACTACGCCGAGACGACCACGCCCCCCAGGCAGCTCGACGGGAGCTGCTACTGGGTGCCCGAAGGGATCTTTTTGCTCCTATGTGAGAGCATCATCGGCCAGGCCAAGCGCGCCGGCTTCACGGCGCTGATCGCCGATGGGCACGGCCCGTCACGGTGGGCCTGGGGCCGGAATGTCGATGCATGGGAGGCGCGGTACGACATCCGGCTGATCAGCGTCGAGCGCGACCTGCCGGGCTGGCGGAGCCAGATCGACCACGCGGCCAAGAACGAGACCGCGCTGATGCTCGCGCTGCGCCCCGATCTGGTCGATCTCGCGCGGCTGCCCGCCGATCGCGCGATCTGGCCGCAGGGGGTGGGCGGCGAGGATCCACGCGACGCAACCGCAGATCATGGCCGGGCCTGTATCGATACCTGTCTGGCACTGCTGGAGGCGCGCCTCCAGGCGCTCGGCGTTCGCCTGGCAAGCTAATCGGTCGACGGCACGGCACCAGGAGCATCGGCAATGACGATCCCGCGCCTTTTCGGCCCATACGGCAGCGCCGCGCTGGCCCAGATTGACACGCTGGCGGCCTATGGCGCAAATGCCTGCTGGTTCCATATGTTCGACGATGCTGCGTTCGAGACCTGCGCGCGCCACAGCATCGCCGCCTGCGTCGAGTTCAAGACCTTCCGTGCGGATTTCGACACCCACCCCGAGCTGATCCCAATCGGCGTGGATGGCACGCCCATCCGCTATGGCGCCCTGGTGCAGGGCGTGTGCCTCTCACAGCAAGCGTTTCTTGCGCAGATCGAGTCCGACCTCCGCGCGGGCATCCAGATCTATCGGCCGACCGGTATCTGGCTCGATTATCTAACCTACGCGGGCTGGTTCGAGGTGCCCGACCCCGACCTTCAGGAGAGCTGCTTCTGCCGGGCCTGCATTGCCACGTTCTGCGAGCACACCGGCATCGATGCGCCGACGCCCCCCGAGATTCTGGCCCGACACAGTGCGGCATGGATGCACTATAAGTGCGCGCGGATCGCCGCTTTCGCCGCACACTACGCACAGATCATTCGCACCGCGCTGCCAGGCTGCGTCATAGGCGCATATATGTGCCCATGGACGCCCGAGGAGTTCGAGGGCGCGCTGACCCGCATCTTCGGCCAGGATTATGGCATGCTTGCGCCGGCGATCGATCTGTTCACCCCACTGATCTACGGCACGAAGAGCGGCCGACCCGCAACGTGGGGGCGCGCGTTCCTTGAGCAAGCGCCGGCGTTCGTGCCATCGGATCGCACGGTGCAGCTGATCCTCGACGCGCGCGATGGGCCGGAGAGTCTGATCGCCACCGCCGCCGCAGCGCGGCCAAGCTGGGGGTTGCAAATCTTCGATGGCGCCCGCGTCTTTGCCGACGCCGCCTTCGCGCGGGTCTTCCAAACGGCGGTGGCTCGCATCATCGAGAAAGGCCTATGATGCCTGATTCACTAGCACGCCTCCAGAGTATGCAGTTGCCCGCAGCGCCGGATCATCTGGCCCCGGATGGGTCGGCGATTCGGAGCCTGCTCGCGGTGCAGGGCGGCAGCCTGGCCTACTGCACGTTGCCCGCCGGCACGGTCTCGAAGGCGGTCGTCCACCAGACTGTTGAGGAGATCTGGTATTGTGTGGCGGGCATGGGCCAGGTGTGGCGGCGCGGGCCAGAGGAAGCGCTAATAACCGATCTCACACCCGGAACATGTATCACCATACCAGTCGGCGCCCACTTCCAGTTTCGCACGAGTGGCGCGGACGAATTGCACCTGCTCATTGCGACCATGCCGCCCTGGCCGGGCGCGCACGAGGCGCTGCCCGTTGCGGGGTATTGGGAATACACATAATGGCGGTAGATTCTGGAAACGCTGATCGCCTGGTTGACACCGGCACCCGCGTCCGACGCACGTGAGAGGAGCACGCATGATCGCACACCGCCGCCAACACCGCATCACCTTCGGCCTTGCGGGCATCTATAACATGCTCTGGGGGCTGTACGCGGCCTATGATCCACAGTGGCTCTTCCGCTTTGCAGGGCTCCCCGAACAGAACTATCCGCAGATGTTCGCGTGCTTGGGCATGGTCGTGGGCTTGTATGGCATCATCTACCTGGAAGTCGCGCGGGTGCCCGAACGCGGCTGGCTGCTGGCGGCCGTTGGGCTGCTTGGAAAAATCCTCGGGCCAGTTGGGTTAGCGATTCTGATCCTCACCGGCCAATGGCCGTTCGCCACGATCATCCTCTGTCTGACGAACGATCTGATCTGGTGGATTCCCTTTACGCGCTACCTGATCGATGCATGGCCATGGTTTCATAACGATGTCGGGCAGGATCTTCAGCGGCTTCGGCATGCGCGATCCACCGATGCTGGCTGACCCGCCATTTCTATAAACCCTCGCCTGGTACGGGCTCGGTCAGGGTCTTGGGCGCAAGCTCGAAGCCAAGCGTGGCCGCTTTCCGCATATGAGCCAGATTATGCACACTTATAGCTGCGAGCAAAGGTATTGATCTACGCACTTTGGAGTACGGCAGCCATGCTGCCGAGGCGCGGCAGCATGGCTGCCGTACTCCAAAGGATCACTGTATCTGCCCAGCGCTATTGGGCGACTTGCCTCTGGCGCCAACCGATGGTTGCAACAGGGACACGCGCCCAGTACAATGGGCCTGTTGCGCCACGCTGCGCCGGTGATCCTTGACAGCCGCCTGCGAGAGAGTGATAGCTATGCCGATCTCCATTCCTGAGCTGGCCCTGGTGGTGCTGGTTGGCCCGTCCGGCGCTGGCAAGAGCACCTTCGCCCGCACGCACTTCAAGCCCACCGAAGTCCTCTCTTCGGACTTCTGCCGTGGCCTGGTCTCGGATGATGAGAATGACCAGTCGGCGACCAGCGAGGCCTTCGACCTGCTGCATTACATCGCGCGCAAACGCCTGGCTGCCGGTCGCCTGACGGTGATTGACGCCACCAACGTGCAGCCGGAGGCGCGCAGGCCGCTGATCGCGCTGGCGCGCGAGTTCCATGTGCTGGCGGTGGCAATTGTCTTCGATCTGCCGGAGCGGCTCTGCCAGGAGCGCAACCGCGCGCGGCCCGACCGCGACTTCGGCCCGCACGTCATTCGTCGCCAGCTCCAAGATCTGCGCCGCTCGCTGCGCGGGCTGGAGCGCGAGGGCTTCCGCTACGTCTTCACACTGGAGACGCCGGAGCAGGTCGAGTCCGCCAGTATTACCCGTACACGGCTCTGGACGGATCGCCGCGACCGGCACGGCCCGTTCGACATCATCGGCGACATTCACGGCTGCGCCGATGAGCTGCGCGAGCTGCTGGATCGGCTGGGCTACCGCCCGCTCACATCGGACGATACTATGCGGCCCGATGGCGCATATATCCACCCAGAAGGCCGCACGGCCGTCTTTCTCGGCGATCTGGTGGATCGCGGGCCGAACGTGCCAGGTGTGCTGCGTCTGGTGATGGCGATGGTCGCGGCCGAAAGCGCGCTGGCGGTGCCGGGCAACCACGATGTCAAGCTGGTCAAGAAGCTGCGCGGGCGCGATGTGCAGATCACGCACGGCCTGGCCGAGTCGCTGGCACAGCTTGAGGCCGAGCCGCCGGAGTTCCGCCAGCAGGTCGCGACCTTTCTCGACGGGCTGATAAGTCACTACGTACTCGACGCTGGCAAGCTGGTGGTGGCGCACGCCGGGATGCGCCAGGAGCTGCAAGGGCGCTCATCCGCCAAGGTGCGCGACTTCGCGCTCTACGGCGAGACAACGGGCGAGACCGACGAGTTCGGCCTGCCCATCCGCTACAACTGGGCCGCCGAGTATCGCGGCAAGGCCATGGTCGTCTATGGGCATACGCCAGTGCCCACGACAGAGTGGCTCAACAACACGATCTACATCGACACCGGCTGCGTCTTTGGTGGGCAGCTGACTGCGCTACGCTATCCGGAGCGCGAGCTGGTCGCGGTGCCGGCCCGCCAGGTCTATGCCGCGCCGGTCAAGCCGCTCCAGGTACCCGCCCCGACGCTCAGCGCCCAGCAGCAGCACGACGATCTGCTCGATATTGAGGATGTGATCGGCAAGCGCATCGTCGAGACCCGGTTGCATGGTCGCATCACCGTGCGCGAGGAGCAGGCGATCGCCGCGCTGGAGGTGATGAGCCGCTTTGCTGCCAACCCGAAGTGGCTGGTCTACCTGCCGCCGACGATGTCGCCCTCCGAGACCAGCGCGCGGCCGGGGCTGCTGGAGCACCCTGCCGAGGCCTTCGGCTACTTCCGCAATCAGGGCGGCGCGCGCGTGATGTGCCAGGAGAAGCATATGGGCAGCCGCGCCGTCGCGGTGGTCTGCCGCGACGAGGCGGCGGCGCGGCGGCGCTTCGGCGTCGCCGGTGAGGGCATCGGCATTGTCTACACCCGTACCGGGCGGCGCTTCTTTGACCCTTCGACAAGCTCAGGGCAGGCTTCTACGCTGGAGCAGGCCCTGCTGGCGCGCGTGCGCGATGCCGCCACGCGCGCCGATCTCTGGCAGGAGCTCAGCACCGACTGGCTGCTGCTCGACTGCGAGCTGATGCCCTGGAGCGCCAAGGCGCAGGAGCTGCTGCGCAGCCAGTACGCCGCGGTTGGCGCCGCGAGCCAGGCGGTCTTTGCACCCGCGCTCAGCGCGCTCGATCAGGCGGCCGCGCTTGGCACCGATGTGAGCGCACTGCGTGCCTGGTATGGCGAGCGCGCGACGATGGCCCAGGCCTACATCGCCAGCTACCGGCGCTACTGCTGGCCGGTACACGACCTGCGCGACCTGCGCCTGGCGCCGTTTCACCTGCTGGCGAGCGCGGGCGTCGTCCACACCGACAAAGACCACCGCTGGCACATGGCGACCCTGACGCGCCTGGCTGCGGCAGATGATCAGACCGCGCCACTGCTGTTCGCGACCGCGACGCAGGAGGTTGTGCTCGACGACGAAGCGAGTGTTGCGGATGGCATCGCCTGGTGGGAGGCGCTGACCGGGCGGGGTGGCGAAGGCATGGTCGTCAAGCCGCTCGACTTTGTCGTGCGCGGGCCGAGGGGACTGGCGCAACCGGCGGTGAAGTGTCGCGGGCGCGAGTATTTACGCATCATCTACGGGCCAGAGTACACCGCGCCCGCCAACCTGGAGCGGCTACGCCAGCGTGGCCTGGGCGCCAAGCGCTCGCTCGCGCTACGCGAGTTCGCGCTGGGGCTGGAAGGATTGGAGCGCTTCGCGCGGGGCGAGCCGCTGCGCCGCGTCCACGAGTGTGTCTTCGCTGTGCTGGCGCTCGAAAGTGAGCCAGTCGACCCACGCCTGTAAAGGCAAAAGGTTAAAGGTTAACGGTTTTGCCTTTTACCTTTTGCCTTTTACCTTATCAAACATATGCTTCTAACAATCACTACTACCCACCAGCCCGCCACCGACCTGGGCTACCTGCTAGCCAAGAACCCGGCGCGCGCGCACAGCTTCGAGCTGGCCTTCGGGCGCACGCATGTCTTCTATCCTGAGGCCGACG
>Ga0137375_10001642_pt1 | contig 26160 bp, 24 predicted proteins | sample SagtaG_24_FD_104936 | JGI IMG/M metagenome (GOLD analysis project Ga0137375, IMG submission 104936) | Vadose zone soil microbial communities from Sagehorn Ranch, Mendocino, California, USA - Sage1_R_113_16 metaG | ecosystem: Environmental > Terrestrial > Soil > Vadose zone | place: USA... | reverse complement strand
CTCCCACGGGTTTCCGTGCGCGAGCCAGTTGTCGTGACGCTCGACCTGTCGGCCGTCCTCGATGCGTTGCTCGAACATGCCGAAGTCGTATCGAATCCCGTAGCCAGCCGCCGGCAGCTCCAGCGTCGCCAGCGAGTCCATGAAACAGGCGGCCAAGCGGCCTAGGCCTCCATTTCCGAGACCGGGGTCGCCTTCGCTCTCCAAGATCGCGCCGAGGTCGAATCCACGGGTCAGCGCGAACGATTGCGCGGCCTCGTAAAGGCCTAGGTTGAGCAGGCACAGCCCCAAGCTTCGGCCGGTCAGGAACTCGGACGAAAAATAATAGGCGCGTTTGACGTCGAGCTCGAAGTAGGTGCGCTGCGTTGCGAGCCACCGGTGCACGAGCCGATCGCGCACGGTGAGAGCGAAGCCCAAGTAGAGGTCGGCCGCCGTCGCGTCCCGGACCTCCCTCGCACAGGTGTGCACGACATGGTCGAGGACGTCGCGCGTGAAAGCTGCTGCGTCGATGCTCCCCCGTTGCACAGCCACCACGCGCGCCGGCCGCTCCCGCGTGCCGGACAGACGAGGGACGTCACCGAGCGAAATGCCACGGGTTTCTTCTTGCACGGCCTCATAAGTGTGGGCCCTGCATGTAACTGCCAGGTTTCGGCAAGAAGCTCGTCGTGTTGCACGCGCGATTTCACCGGCGTGACGAAAGAGGTGATGTCCCGTTCAGGGAAGGTGCGCCCAGTTGGGGCGCAGCGAGGCGTGAAAGCCTTCCAAGCTCTTGATGGCCGCGCGAACCGGCGCCCGAGATGCCGTGGACCTGTCGCGCGCCGCGTTTTCCACCGCGTAGAGGTGCGTCTCGAGCTCGTCCCATTCGTCACTGTGAACGCGGGAAATCTCCAAAGTGACGCGGACTGAATGGCGCAAGATCCGAAGGGTCTTGACGTCTTCGTCGAGGTTCTTGCGAAAAGCCTTCTCGCGCATCATGGCGTTTCTCCCGTTTTGGCGGTTCGTCGACGTTGGTTGTTTCGATCGGTTGGGTCATCGCATCGAGCTAGCCGCTGGCGCTTGCATATGCGGTGCCACGCGTGCGCTGGGTCGGTATCACAGTTTGGCTCACGCGCCGTACGTCATTTCGCAACTCTCGTCAAAACTCTTTCGCATCGTCGAGCGCACCGCTTGCCGGTTGCCGCACGCGTTGCGCCGACGCGACCCGCGAGGCAGAAACGCGCAGCCGTTCGACGACCCTCGCGAAGATGTCGGCGCCGCTGCCCCGCTCGGGAATGTTGCTCTTTGCTTCGCTCAGAATTTCCAGGAATCGGGCACGGGGAGGATCGAGCTCGAGCTCGTCCATCCAGTCGAGCGCGCGTCCGGCATAGCTCATCACCTGCCGCGGCTCGATGCCCGACACGTCGGCGAAGAACCATCCGCAGCTCGTGTACATGAGAAGCAGGCATTTTTGCATCTCGAGGAAGGTCAGGGTGCGACGTTTCTCGCCGTCGTCGAGCGGGCGCCGGGCGTGAGGCTCGAGCCATTTGTCGGGTGCCAGGGGAGGGCCGGCCAAGAGCTCGACGTACGCGTTGCGCGCCGCCCATGAATCGACGAGCAGATCGGCCGTCCCTTCTTCGAAGCGCTCCGATCCCCAGTCGCGCAACAGATCGAACGCCCGCCGCAGCGGCGTGCGCCACGCCTGATTCCACCCCTGCTCCCCGCTCGCCTGGCAGCCGCAATCGTAATACCAGCGCCCGACGCCGTGCGAGCAGCTCCACGCCGTGCCCTGTCCGTTGGGGCCCAGCGCGAGTTCGACTTCTTGGGTGGGAGGATGGGCCGCCAAGAAGGCTCCGTAGTTCGTGAACGACATCTGCTGCGCGGGGGGCCTCGACCGTCAGGACCTGCGCGAGCGTCGACTCGCCGAGCCGAAAATGATGGCCGTAGCTCTCGCCATCGGTGGCCACGTGGACGAGGCGCCCGGCGCCACCCGCACCGGCCCCCAAGCGAGCGACGAAACGCTGCGTCGAAACGAGCACGCCTTCGAAGGCGATCGCGTGGGCGATGGGGCCGTCGTAGAAGAAGAGCGCGATGGAGCGCCCGGAGCCGTCGCGGTGGAAGTACCGGTAGGGGACGCCCGGGTCGATCGTTCCGCCGGCGACACCGGTCCGCTCGGCCTCGCCGATGTTTCTCACGCGCGCGGCCTGCTGAGGAGAGAGAATCGCATATTTGAGCCCCTCGTTGATCAGCGTACCGAGCGTGGTTCCCGCCGTGCGGTTCTTTGGGGGCTGAATTTTGGCGCGCCCGGCGACACTGGCGTGACGAGCTCAACCCGCCGGGCAGAACGTGATGTTGACTTGAGTGCTGCTCGTATTGTTGTGGCAGGTGTGAAAGGGGTCGTCGCTCGTTCGGACGTCGTCGTAGGGAAACGCGTAGAGGCCGGGGCATACGCGGTGCAACCAGGCCGCGTAGGTGTTGTGCGGTTGGCGTTGGTAGTAGGCGGAATCGTCGGAACTTGCGGGATCGTCGACGATGCCGCGGTTCAGCGTGGCGCACAAATTGGGCGCATCGCCGAAGGCGCGTTCGCAGGCGTACGCGTTCGTGGTCGTCGCGCCCGCGGCATCCTCGCAACCGGGCACGCTCTGCGCGCATCGAGCAATGGAAGCATCGAGCGCGTGGCAATAGGGTTTGGCGGCGTTCGCCGGATCCTTGCAATAGGTGCCGGCGGAACGACAGCGCTTTCCGAAAAGCAGGCCATCGGGGCATTGCGCCACGATTTGCGCTTCGGGGATGTAGCATCCGACGCGCTTGCAATCACCGCCAGAACCGATGGCTTGCAGTTCCATCGGCAAGCCGATGCCGTCGATGTAGGCCAAGCGATAGCTGGCGACCCCTGCGGGAAACAGCGTCAGCTCGGCGCGGTCGATCATGTTTTGCCGCGGTCCGTCGACGTAGGCTGTGACCCACGCGAACGGCCAATCGCCGACGGCATAGTCGTGCATCTCGCCGGCGTTCAACTTCAAGTCGTCGGGCGACAGTACGGCGCCTCCTCCGACACCGTGAATCCAGAGGGCAAACGCGCAGCCGTTCTTCACGTGGACGAGATTGCCTTGGTGAGGAGGGGCGATGTACGGCGGTCCCGGCACGAACGCTTCGTCCAGGAGGGCGTCGCGCGGCGCCGAACGGACGTCGGAAACGCTCGCATCCAGCGCTGCGCCGCTCACGCCCGCTGCGCCGCCTGTGGCGTTCGAACCTCCGCTGCCCGGGCAGCCGATGACGCCGGCGCGCTCTGTCGCGTTCGGCTCCCATCCTTCGTCGCTTCCACAGCCGACCAGCGGCATCGTCGTGGCGACGAGAGCGATTCGCTTCGCGGTCCGAGTCAGTTCGAGGGAAAAGGACGGAGCTCTCATCATGCTCTTTAGAACTGCGAAAGGAACTTCCAAATGGCGGCCGGCGCGAAATTGTCCTGCCGATCGTGGCCCCTGCCCGTCGTCGCGCACCAAACGACGGGATGGCCGGGCTTGCAATCCTGATACGCTGCGCAGGGCGCCGGCGCCCATGGCACCGTCGTGGCGCCGCACCGGTCCATGCGAAGAACCCTGTCGCGCGCGGCGATCCCGCCGTTGACCGTATTGGTCGGATCGGCGGTATCGTGAATGAAGAGTGCCGCCACATTGCCGCGACAATCCACGCCGGGCCGGATGAACATCGGTAAGCCGCCCGACACTTGAGCATGCGCACGCACGATGCCGGCTCGCTGACAACCGAGAATGATCGACATCCACGCGCCGGCGCTGTATCCAATGGCGAAGATTCTCGACTCATCGACGCAGTAGTTGGCTTCTGCGTACGCGAGCACGTCGTCGAACAGCACCACGTCGGGGGAATTACGAACCTGATTTTCGTAGCACCCACCTTTCGACTGGGGCGCGATGATGATCGCGTCTTGCTTCGATTCATCTTGAATCGGAATGTTGGAACTCGGGTTGCCCGAGCCGCCGCAAGGATGAAACGCGAAGATGGTCCGGTACGGTCTCTGCGGATCGTAGGCCGCCGGCAGATAAGTGTAAAAGTCGCGGCTCGTGCCGGACGACATGAGCGAGTGCTTGACGAATTGTGCCGTCGCCTCGGTCGCTCCTTTGCCGCACCCTCGACTCGGCACGGCTGGCCCGGGCCCGGCATCAGCCGCATTCCCTCCCGCTCCCCCTTGACCCGCGCCGCCGGCGCCGCTCGTTCCGAAGTCGGTTCCGGCGTGACCGGCAGCGCCACCTGCGCCCGTCTCGGCCGTACCGCCGACGCAGCCGGGATCCGCGGCACCGCTCGATCCGCTCGGTCCAGAGGCCGCGCCACCTCGCCCTGCGGATTCGCCTTTGGGAGCCGTCTCGGACTGCGAGCACGCAGCTGCCATCAGGCCGACCGCCGTCGAGAACCGCCAAAAGAATTCGTGGATTCGACGATGTCTCAACGCGCACTGCTGAGTGAGCCGACGGACCCGCTTCGATCACAAATGATCCAAGGAATTTCGGCGCGAAGGCGCCGCGGCTGAGAATTTGTGCTCAAAGTAAACGGAGCCCGTCGCGTTGGTGTCGGTCCTATCGAAGCGCGACACCGCACATCGAGCTTGCCCTTTTCTCCCCAGAAAGAAACCAAGACGAATTCGAAGAACGCCGTGATGTCTGGCGCGATCCTCGGACTCTAATCTCGCGTATCGTTTGCGTGTCGTTTGCCCACCGGCTGGTGGAAGGAGACCGCTGCGACAAGCAAGGCTCCTTCACAAACGATGCCTGACCAAGCGGGTCATGGGGCGAGGCCGCCCGGGAGGGGGCACCGAGTGCGTGGGCGCCTTCGATCCCTGCGATCAATTTTGATTCGGGCAACCTCCCAGGCGAAATCGAATGAGCCGAGGAACGATATCCATTGGGCGAGATCGGGCCACATGCACGCTTTCACCTACATGTTCGATCATCTGGACAGGGAGGGCTCGGATCCGCCTTCCCGCGCCCCGTCTTGTATTAGGATGAAGTCGTGACCGAGTACTTGATTTCCCAGCGGGACGATCGCAGACAGCGGGCAGACCAACTGGCCAACATGCGCCAGAGTTACCGGTACAGGCGGGATCTCGGCTTCCCGATCGCCGTGGGGCTTCGAGAACCGGATGAGCCGGCGATGGCTTGGCGACTCAAGTCGCTCGTGGCGCAGGAAGGCCTACGCTTGAATTTGCAAGTCTTGAAACGACGAGGCCGATGGAATTTCGTCAACGAGTTGCAGCCGCTGGATATCGCGAAACTGGCCTCTTTGGTCCGGTCCCAAGATATCGCGGGGATGGTGGAGTACTTCATGCCCGTACCGGGTGGCGTCGTGGGCGGCGCCCGAGAAAGGAGCATCGAGGAGTTCCGGGAGATTTTCGCGCTGGCCAAACCACCGGAAGCTGCCTTTCACTTCGAATCCGACGAGTATTTTGCGGAGAACATGGTGGCAGGTCCGGATCCGACACGCCTCGTGCGGCTGACCGAGATTCCCGCAAAATTTCCGATAACCTCCTCGCACCTGAGCAGTGTGCCGGAACTGTCGGGCGAAGATCTGGCGTCGGCGATCGCGGCCGGCAGGGTGTATTGGATTGATCACGAAGTCATGGCCGAGCTCGAAAACGGCAAGCATCCCCAGGGGCCGAAGTACATGTACGCTCCTATGGTGGCGTTCTGCGTGCCCCGCGGTGGCGGATCGCTGCGGCCATTTGCCATCCAATGCGGACAAGATCCCTCCGGCCGCGAGATCTACACCCCCGCCGACCGGTATTCGTGGAAGCTTGCCAAGAACTGTGTTCTGGCGGCGCACAATACGTACCACGAAGTGCTGACGCACTTGGGATTCACGCACCTGATAAACGAGGCAATCCTCCTATCAACAATGCGCAACCTGGCATTGAACCATCCCCTCGCCGTGCTGCTGCGGCGCCACTTCGACGGCACCCTCTATATCAACAAGCTGGCGGTCGATGTGCTCATTCAGCCGGGGCGGGCCGTCGAATACCTCATCGGATCGGACCTCAAGAGCACCTATGGGTGGTTGGCCAAGCACCGGAGGAACTATTCGTTTCGGGAAAACTACCTGCCCACCAGGCTGGCCCGTGCGCGCACCGATGCATCTGCCGTATTGCCGCATTACCCATACCGGGACGACGGTCTTTTGTCGTGGAATGCCATCCACGGCTGGGTGAGCGATTTGGTCACGAGTTACTACCGAACCGAAGCCGACGTACTGGCCGATCAAGAACTGCAGAACTGGGCTGCGGAGATCGCCTCCGATGAAGTGGGCCGGGTTCGTGACTTCGGCGCCACTCCCGGCCAGATCGCCGACAGGAATGACTTGATCGAGATCCTCACGATGATCCTCTGGACGGCTGGCCCGCAGCACGCAGCGGTGAACTTCGCGCAGAGAGAGCACATGGCGTTCCTCCCTGCGAATCCGCTGTCGGGATACACCCCCGAGCCAAGGGGTCGAGATCACACGGAGGCCGATTGGTTGGCACAGCTACCGCCTTTGGACGTGGCCGTGCAGCAGTTTTGTGTGATGACGTTCCTCGGTTCGATCCACCACACCGTGTTCGGCGACTATGAACACGATTTCGAGGCTACTCCGGTCGCGGGCGCACACCGACGGTTCGTCGCCGCTCTTACCAGCATCGAGGACGAGATCGTGGCGCGCAATCAGCGCCGGGCAATGCCTTACAATTACCTATTGCCTTCGAAGATTCCCAACAGCACGAACATTTAGGAACGCCTTCTGTGCGCCGCTCGCGCGTGACGCGTCAATCGCGCCAGGTGGCCGTTCTGGTGATCGCAGCCCCCAGAAGCCTCCACCCAGGTTCGATATGGAACGCATGACCCGCCGCTCGGCGGCCCTCTGCGCATCGCTGGCGCTCGCCGGATGTAGTCTCGAGGAAAACTCCGCCCCCGCGGAGGGCATTGATGCGTCGAGCGGAGCTGGCGCGCCCGGAGCAGGCTCGTCCTCGGGATCGGGCGGAGCCGGCGGACGGGCCACCGGAGGCGCAGAAGGCGGTTCGGGCAAGGCCGGTGGCCCAGCCGGAGGATCGAGCGGCGGTTCGACGGTGAGAGCGAGCGACGCGAGCGGCATGGGCGAAGATGTGGCCCCCGCGACACGCGATGACGCGACGACGGACGCTGCCGACGTGCGCGGCGAGTGCGCTGGGCTGTTTTGCGAGGATTTCGAGCTCGGGCAAATCGACTCGGCCAAGTGGAACGTGCAGATGGCAGGTGGCAGCACCGTGGCCATCGAGCAAGAGGTCGTGGCCCATGGCAGTCACGCCGCTCACTTCCATTCTCTCGGCACGCCCTCCGGCGGCGCCGCGCAAGCGTACATCTATCTCCTAACGAAGAGCGTCCCGTCGGCGCTGCGCGTCCACAACTTCGGGCGCGCATACTTCTACATGACGCCGAAGCCCAGCAGCATCAACATCGGGCTTCTGTTCGGCGGCACGTCCGGCTTTCCGAAGCCGACCTACATGTCGATCGCGAGCCACAGCGGCGGGTGGCAGCTCGGGTTCATCAAGCTCCAGGGATCGCCGAGCGGCGAAGTGCAGGCCTACCCCGTGGACGTGATGCCGGTCGCGACCTGGATGTGCCTCGAATGGGAGTTCAACGACCAGCCCGATGTGATCGCCTTTTGGCGCGACGGCAGGGCCGTCGGCACGCTCGACCCGAACCACATCGACTACCCGCCGGGTCACATGCCAGGGGCGCCGCTCTTCAATGGAGTGAGCACGGGGCTCGTCGGCGCGTTCACCGACTTCGGCTTCGGCTTCTACGATTGGCACCCAGGTAACTTCGGGTTCGACGTGTACTACGACGACATCGTGCTCGACACGAAGCGCGTGGGCTGCCTCTGATTCAACCGAGACCCTCCATCTCAAATTGGGACATCGGAGCGACCCGCGAATCGCATAAATTATTTATGTAAACGAGCACTTAGCCGCTCATCGCTAGTTGTGACACGAGCCGTGGCCGAAGGTCAAGGTTGCGCGTCGCTCTCACCCTCGGCTCGATCCTTCAGGCGCGATCCCGGCTTGGATCTCCTCCCGCGGCGCCTTGGGCATGCGCCTGGTTGTAGCCGTAGTCGTCTTTCGGGCCGACGTAGATGAATCCGACGACGAAGGGCTTGGTCTTGGAGGCTGGCTCGGTCGCTCCGGACGCGGCGGACGCATCCGATTCCTTCTTGCTGCACGCGGAGACCGCAAGAAGGGCGAACAGGGTGAGGAGCGCGCGAACGAACGATCGCGGCATCGGCGGCAGAACGAGAGGAAACATGTCCTCCGGAGTACCTCTCCGTTGTTTCGAAGCCGTTACGCCCCCATGAACGGCGCTCGTTGTCAGCTCCTCGCCGACCGAAACGGCCGCGTGCGATAGCGTTCATCACCCAGACACGACAGGCTGGTCACCATGAACCTGCCCAGGTCGGGAAGGAGCGTCACACTCATGACAGGTCTCGGAGGCCTCAATCGTTCACCAGACGGCGTCGTGGTCGGGCTCGTTCAACTCGAGCTCCCGGTCGTCGCCACGAAGAACGACCTCACGCGCCAGACCGAGCGCATCTCGGCCATGGTCACCAAGGCCAAACGCGGCATGCCCGCCCTCGATCTCGTGGTCTTTCCCGAATACGCGCTCCACGGCTTGTCGATGGACACCAACCCCGAAATCATGTGCCGACTCGACGGCCCCGAGGTCGAGGCGTTCAAGTCCGCGTGCGTACGCGAAAAGGTTTGGGGCTGCTTCTCGATCATGGAGAAAAACTCCATGGGAAACCCCTACAACAGCGGCGTCATCTTGGACGATCGCGGCGAGCTGCGTCTCTACTATCGCAAGATGCACCCCTGGACCCCGGTCGAGCCGTGGGAGCCCGGCAATCTCGGCATTCCGGTTTGCGACGGCCCCAACGGCAGCAAGCTGGCGCTCATCATTTGCCACGACGGAATGTTTCCCGAGATGGCCCGCGAGGCGGCCTACCGCGGCGCGGACGTGATGCTCCGCACGGCCGGCTATACGTCGCCCATCCGCCACGCTTGGCGAATTACCAACCAAGCGAACGCCTTTTCAAACCTCATGTACACGGCGAGCGTCTGCATGTGTGGAAGCGACGGTGTCTTCAACTCGATGGGGGAAGGCATGGTCGTGGATTTCGAAGGTACGACTATCGTCGCGGGAAGCGGGCTACCGGACGAAGTCGTGACCTGCGAAGTCCGTCCTCGCCTCGCGCGAGAGGCGCGACGCATCTGGGGCGTCGAGAACAACATCTACCAGCTCGGTCACCGTGGCTACGTGGCGGTTTACGGGGGCGCGCAGGATTGCCCGTACACGTTCATGCGCGACATGGTCGAAGGGCGCTACCGCTTGCCCTGGGAGGACGAAGTGAAAGTGATCGACGGCACCAGCTGCGGGTTCGCTCCACCGGAGCGGACCTACCGCGGATGATTTCGGCCGGCGTCTTCGAGAAGGTTCAAGTACACTTTCACGGGCTCGATTCTCCAGATCTCGGACGCGTACCGGCGCGTATGATCGCTCGAGAAGCGGTTCGCGCGGCGATGTTGAAGACGGCGCGGTGCGCCAAGTCGCGGCGGTTCTCGTAGGCGGGCCGCGGAGCCAGGGTCATAGGGTTTCGTCCGCCAGTCGGCCACTGTCTGGCTGTCCGCCCCTGCATCGGCTGCTCGGCACCTGCCCAGTGAGAAACTCTTGCCACAGCGACCGGGCGCGTGCCTGAACCAGGTCGGCAAGTCGTGCGCGATTGCTTACGTCGATCTCTTCGATTCTGGCGGCGAAGACGAGGAAGCGAACTTGCTCGAGGCTCCCGGGCCATTCGCTCGGCGGCTCGCGACACTGCGACACAAAAGCGTTCCAGACGAGCTCCGCCCAGGAGTGTGCTTGGCAGTATGCCGTTTGATCAAGATCGTCTCTTTGCGCCGCGACGATCCTTGCCCCCATGCCCGTGCGGCTTACCACATGCGCCTTGTCGAGATCAATCGATGGTTGGCCTGGTGACTCGGTCTGAACAGCGGAAGGTTGGCACACGGCCTTTCATTCAGTTCGCCGCGGAGGCGAGCAACGTTGGCGTCTGTGGACCCCTTGCGGCAGGTAGACGAGCCTCGGCATCAACTCTCCCGGCGTCGTCCTGCTCGTCGCCGTCATCGCCTGCGCCCAGGATGATTGCGGACCCATCTGCTGGGGGGAAGACGCCGGAGCGCTCCCCGATGCGTCGGCCGAGTGACGACGCTGAGACTTAACATCAAGACGGCTTAACGCCAACGCTTCCCATTTACTTTCCCGTAACCGCGCCGGGCTCCGTTTAGAAATGTAGCCCCCGTAAGATGTGAGATTGTGCTGCTCGCGCAGCATCGGAGGCAACACGACATGCGGTGCAAGGGTATGGTTCAGATTTCGGGCAAGACATATCGGATCATGAAGGTCGGTTCTCATTCATACGAGGTGGTTCGCATTCTGGACGACGTGCGCATGGGCCGTTTCGATGTCACGCCGCGGCTGCATGTCCAGCCCGAAGGAGTGCCGCGCGAGTTGCTTTTCGAGATCGCCTTGACGGCTCTCAAGGAGGCGAAGCTGAGCTGGATGCCGCCGGGCCGGTCGAGGCCGACGCATGCGCCCGCGCCGCCGCCGATTCGACGCAGCTCTCAAGGGCTCGGACGCTCTTCGTAGATCACGTCCGAGACCAGTTTATTCGACCGCGCTGTACACCGCGGCGAATCTTCATCCGTTGTACACGATGCGGATCTTCACCTGAAACTGCCGTCGCACAGGATGGCGTGCGTGCGTCAGCGTCACTCCAAGAGGGAGGCAAAGCAATGTCCACCGCAGCCCGTTACATCGATCGAGGGGATTCGCCCGCTGCCAGTGGAATCCGTGCGATGGCGCCCGAATCGACTCCCCTTCGCGTTTCGGTCATCGTCTGCACGCGCAACCGGCCCACGCACGTCGGCGCATGCGTCGAATCGATCCTGGCCAACCCTGGAGACGCCTTCGAGCTCCTCGTCGTCGATCAGAGCGACGATGAGGAGAGCGAGGAAGCGCTCGCCGCGTTCTCCGTCGATCGGCGCTTTCGCCTTCTCCGAAGCACGACACGCGGTCTTTCCGTCGCTCGCAACGTCGGCGTCGGCGCCACGCGCGCGCCCCTCGTCGCATTCACCGACGACGATTGCCGCGTGCCGGACGACTGGGTGTCGCGCGTCGAACGCGTCTTCAACGAGGACGAGGAAGCAGGCCTGGTGTTCGGTTCCGTCGCGGTACCCGACGACATGCCGAGCGGCGGGTCGTGCCCGGATTCGAGCCCGCCCGACGCGAGTACCAGCACGGCTGGCCCCCCAACGACAGCGCCTGGGGATCGGAGCCAACATGGTGGTTCGACGAAGCGTGTTCAACGAGCTCGGCACCTTCGATCCCATGCTCGGCGCCGGCGCGAAGTTTGCCGGCGCCGAAGAGACCGATCTCACCATCCGCGCGCTCGCCGCGGGGCTGAAAGTCATCCACGCCAAGGAAGTCTCCGTGCTCCACCTCGGCGTGCGGATGGGGGACGAGGCTTCGAAGCTGATGCGCACCTACGGTCTCGCGCTCGGAGCCGCCTTCACCAAGCACGTCAGGCTCGGAACGAAGGACAGCCGGCAGTTGCTCGTGGGTTTCGTCGCGCATCACATCGCCCTGGGAGCCTAAAATGCCGTTTCCGGCAGGCGACCCACTGGCCTCGGCTTCGCTCTCTCGCTCCTCTGGGGCGTCTGCCGCTCCTACGAGCTTCGGGTCGATCGCGCGCGCTACGTCTACGCGAGCGAGAAGGCACGCCCGTAGGTTGCGTGACATGGGTCGAGCGTCGTTCGGGTCGGCGCCGCCTGTGAGGGTTGGGAGGCTGAGCTGGTCAACCGTCGCCGCCGGCTTGCGCATTCGTCGCGGGACGGAAAGGGACGACGACGCTATTGAAAGAGTTGGATCTCCGCGAGGTGCAAGTTCTGGCCGCTGCCGTTGTTGGCGCTGATGTTGAGCCGGTAGCGAGCGTAGGCAGTGCTGTTCGGAAAGGTGTAGAGAATGGTCTGCCTCCGGCCCCAAAAGGCCTGGTTCGCGCGCGTATCGAGGACGGTCCAGTTGTTTCCCGTGTACACACCTTCGAACGTCCAATCCCTCGGGTCCGTGTCGGGCTAGTCGGGTGACGACGTGACGGAGTACGACGTGACGACGTTCTTCGCTCCGGCGCCGAATTGATAGGCGATCCAGCCGACGACTGAATTAGCGGCGAACCACTCCGTCGCGGCGTTTTCGTCGAAGGCCATCGTCATGTCGCTGGGTGCCGTTCCGGCGGCGTTGCTAGCGGTGACGGTTCCACCGCGAGCGAGGTTGACTTTGCCGACGTTGCTGGATGTGTTGCCCGACACGAGACCGCACACCTGTTGCAGCGGCACGCAGGGACCGCAAACGACCGAGGAGCGCGTAGAGTCGCGCGCGCCGAGCGCGCTGGTGGACGCGCATCTACGCGGCCACTGTCCCGATCGATCTTCGCCGCTTGGTCGACGGTCTCGCTGCTGCCCCGAAGGATCAGATGGGTCACGACCCGCAGAGCGGATCGCTGTTCCTCTTCGTCACCCGATTGCACCAGGAGCACAGAAGGTCGACTTCATCGCGGACGAAGCATACGCGGTGACGCCCTTGATCCGGCCGTTCGCGGATCTGCTCAATAAGGTCGCCACAGGTGGCTATGCGAGATGGGAGATCGGTAGAAAGGCGGAACGTGGTCGAGCAACGCTTCAGCACCTCGTCTTGCTAGAAGACCAGGCCGCTTCGCTGGCGCAAGGCCTGAGGCGTCGCTGGGACCGCGGCGCCGCGACCCGCAGTAGCTTCAGGGTGCCAATCGGGCTAGATCGCCCGGATGACCGCGGCAACAACCTCGATGGGCCAGTCGTCCGACCGCCCGTTCTTCATCTTCAACGCGCTGCTCTCCACCGCGGCGCTCACCTTCCTCGCCTACATCCTGCTGATCCGGAAGGGGACGGCCGGTGCTGGCGTCGACCTCTCGTTTCTCCCCGCCGTCAACGCCGGCTTCAACGCCATCTCGGCGTCATTCCTTGTGGCGGGCTACTTCGCGATCAAGAGGAAGGCAGCGCGTGTCCACAAGTACTGCATGGTCTCCGCGTTCGCCGCGTCGTCCCTGTTTTTGGTCTGCTACGTGGTCTACCACTACGTCCATGGCGACACGAAGTTCCAGGGCGTAGGCGCGGCGCGCGCCTTTTACCTATCGATGCTCGCGAGCCACGTCCTACTCTCGATCGCCGTCGTGCCCCTCGCCCTCACGTCGTTCTACTTCGCGTTCAAGAAAGCGTTCGCGAAGCACAAGGGGGTCACCCGCTGGGCGCTTCCGATCTGGCTCTACGTTTCGGTGACGGGCGTGCTCATCTTCTTCATGCTGCGCGGGAGCATGCCGGTCCCGCCGCCGTGAGGGCACGGCCCGTGCCCGCAGTGCCACGCGCCCGCGATGGTCCGAAGGCCCCTACCGCCGCCCATTGGCCCCCAACCCAAGGACACGTCGTGACGCCCTTCGCTCTCCGCACTCAACCCTTCGCGATCCTCCGACGCGTCTGCGATGACGCGCCCCGCGGGTCGATCCATCCTCGAGACGCCCCGCCGCGCGAGTGCCCTACTCTGCATGCCGCAACGACCGCGAACACGCTGTGCGAGCGCGACAATCGCCGCCGCCCACTGGTCACTTCGACCAGCGACAACGCTGCTTCGCCCTCGGCCACGACCTCCTCCCGCCCAACTTGCCCATAGCGCCCTGCGCCGGTGCACCGGCTCCGTCCAACGACGTCTGCGTGAACGCGCCTGGTAGGTGCCCGCGAGACCGACACGCTTCGCTGCGATGCGCGTCCACACAAACCTCTACTATTTATGCGAACACGGGTTCGTCGAATGTCCCCATTTTGGCAAGCGTCGCTAAAGCGGGCACGCGCCGTCGATGACTCCGTCGCAATTGACATCCTTGAAGTAGCAGCCAGGTCGAACCGGAGCCCCGGGGTACGTCAGCGGATCCTTGTCGTCACAGTCTCTGGCACAGGGGAAACCGTCACCATCCTCGTCGTTATCGCAACAGTCCTTGCCGTTGCAGTTCTGGTCGATGCCGTCGCAAAAGATTTCCTTCGCTCCGAAGTAGCGCTTGGGATCATGATCGTCGCAGTCGTGCGGAGAATCATCCCCATCGCCGTCCGCATCGCACGGATCGATTCCGTCGCAGTTTTCGTCGATGCCATCGCAACGCACCTCAAAGGCTCCTGGGTATCGACGCGGATCGTTGTCGTCGCAATCCAGATCGGCTTGAGAACCGTCGCCATCTAGGTCCGGGAAGCATAGGTCGCCGCCGTCGCAATCCTCGTCCACGTTGTTGCAGCGGACGTCGACGGCACCGGGGTGAACGCCAAAATCGTGGTCGTTGCAATCAAATGGGGTGAGTATCCGTCGCCATCCATGTCGTCGGGCTGCGGATCGACGCACCGGCCGTCGCCGGAACGACTGAAGCAAGAGCACGTGCAGCTAGCGCCCGGAGAGCAAGGAAGCTGATCCCCTGTTTGGCATTCCTTACTGCAGCATTCGCTGTTGTCCGAGCATGTCTTGGGAAACCAACGACAGGACGCGTCCGGAGCCGCATGACCGGTCTCCCTCGCTGCCTCACTCGGCCCACCTTCGCTCGCTTCACCAACCGTCCCGTCGCCATCTCGTCGAACCTCACTCACGTCGACCGCGTCGAGATGAGCATCATCGGAGACCGCCGGAGCGTCCGGCGGCGAGCCATGGGTGTCTTGCCCGCCGCACGCGCCCAAGCCGCACACAACGAGCGCAGCCAGCACCAAACATCGAGCCGCTCGACGGCTTCGCTCTACCTCGACCATCGGCTAAACCACTTCCCCCCCCAGTCGAGCAAGCGCGTCCCGCTAATGTGGGCACAGGCCGTCGATGGCTCCGTCGCAATTGACATCCTTAGCGTAGCAGCCCGGTCGAACGGGCGCTCCCGGGTACGTCAGCGGATCTTTGTCGTCACAGTCTTTGGCGCAGGGGAAACCGTCCCCATCCTGGTCGTTGTCGCAGCAATCTCTGCCGTCGCAGTCCTGGTCGATACCATCGCAAAAGATTTCCTTCGCTCCGAAGTAGCGTTTGGGATCATGATCCATCGCAGTCGTGCGGAGAATCATCCCCATCGCCGTCCGCGTCGCACGGATCGATTCCGTCGCAATTTTCGACCACCGCATTCGAGAGCTGACCAATCGGGAGACGAAGCTGCTCGGAACGATGCCCGACGAGAAGCTCGCGAAGCGTCTTGGACTCGGCGTCTCAGCCGTCGCTTCGAAGAGAAGGGCGCTCGGCATCGCGGCCTTCGGCGAACGCACTGCGTTCGTTTGGGACTGGGCATCGAGAGCGCTTCTCGGCCGGCTTCCTGACACCGCAGTCGCCAGAAAGCTCGGCATCAAACTCTGCGCCGTTCACGCCAAATTGGACGGCCAGCGCAACGCCTAGTCGCATAAATTATTTTATGTAAACGAGCACTTAGCCGCTCATCGCTAGTTGTGACACGAGCCGTGGCCGAAGGTCAAGGTTGCGCGTCGCTCTCACCCTCGACTCGATCCTTCAGGCGCGATCCCGGCTTGGATCTTGCCTTGCCTCTCAAGGCCTCGTCTCGAGAACAGCGTCGGCCATCATGCTTCCCAATTTGGATCGGACCAGTACCGACAAGATCAGGCGGATCTGATCGCGAAGGGCGACGTCTGCGGAGCCATCGCGATGGCCATCCGGGACATTCGTTCGATCGCGCCTGGCACGTACGAGCGGGGAATTCAACAAATGCTCGCCTACGTCCGCAGCAAAGGCTTAAACTGCCGAGGACCGCGTTTATGACGACCCCGAAATTCCTGATCGATGCGCACAAAGGGGTCGGCCCCCTCCGGTTCGGCATGACGCGTTCCGAGGTGGCGCGGATCATGAAAGAAAAGCCGTTCACGAGGGACGGCCGAAAGGATGGGTACGAGCTGTCGGATTACTTTCAAGACCGGTCTGTGCAGGTGATCTATGATCCCAACGAGCTCGTCGGGGCCGTCCAATTCTTCGTCTTGGACGAGGTGGTCTATCCGCTCGACGTTCGGATGAACCGCCCGTACAAAGACATCTTGCGGTGGACCCGCGAACGAGATCCGGCCATCGTGCTCGAAAGCGATGGTTTTCGCTCGGAGCTCTTGGGCATCGTCGTCGGCGTGCGCGACAACGACGACGATGCCGAGCAAAGGCTCAGGCTTCTCGTCGTCCACCGCCCTCGCTACTACCAAGACGCGAAGGAATGGATGGCCGAGTTTCGCGCCAAGAAGAAAAAGAAGAAGTGATTTAGCCCAGGACCCGTCAAGTGCGGACGCGACGGCCGATCCCTAGCCGAGCGAAGATCCTGCGGAAGGTCCACATCCCGAACGCATCCTACGCGCCGCCCAATTGCCGGCCTCCCCATCGAACCGGTCGCCCGGGCCCATGGTCAGCCAGTGTGACGCCGTTTCCGGTCGGGACCTTGTTGGCAAATAACGACAGACGAGAATTGGGTGAGGCCGCCGGTGCTCGACGAGCGGCGATCGACTAAAGTCGTTAGGGTCGACTTCGCGGAACGCGAACCGGATCGGAAGAGTCGGGCCCCGCCGTGGACCCGAGCTGCCCGATGTTTCCGTTGCCGGAGGCGTCGTTGACGATTTGGCCGGACGCCTCGTCGAAGTGCCAGTAACCGAGCAGTCCTTGCGTGTCGCTGGTGCACGTCATCGCGGAGTAAGCAATGTCTGTGGCGGAGCGAGCGACACCCCATATGCGCACTTCGTCGATGTCGCCTACGAAGAACGAGAACTGGCCACTTTCCGAATTGATGTCGTTTCCGATGAGAACGGGGTGGTTGTCATAGGCTATCGGAACGGCACGGGCGTCCCCGATGGCGACGCGCTTCCCATCGACATAGAGCGCTTGCTTATTCGACGCGTGATCGTACGAGTACACAAGGTGGTACCAGCGACCGATCGCCGGCTGCCAATTGTAGGAAACCGCGACTTCCCCGGTCGTCCCCCAGAGCGAGCCGCCTTGGTACCAGAGCACGTACGAATCGGCTGCGCCCGGACCCACCGTTTTGGAAACGATCGCAGGGTGAGGATCGGTCTGCACTCCAAAACTCGCCCGTGCTTCGAGCGTGACGTCTTGAGGGCGCAGCGAAGCGCTGTCCGCAACCGAGACGAACTGGGCCCCCGCGAAGCGAAGCGCTTGCGACGCGGGCCCGGAGCAGATTTGCGCGTCGTCGAGCACGACTTCGACATTGTCGATTCCCCAGCTCGCCGACCCGCCTGGCAGGAGCGTGGGCGCGCGAAAGCCCACGCTCAGCGTGGAATCGCTATGCGTAAAAGTGAAGCGGTGATGGTAGACGCTATCGGTTGAGCCGCTGGACAGGGCGTCCTTCGCCGTCGCGCCGGTCCGAGCGGGATGGGTGCCGGCGCCCAGAGAATCGGGATACGACTGGGGCGTCGTACCGTTCGAAAATCCGGACGAAAGAAGTCGGGGGCCGCCCACCACGTCCACGTCCCATTCATCGCCGTTCCAGCCGCCGATGGCGTACGAATCGAAGGCCAAAGTGACGCTCGTGTGCGCGCGCAGACCGGACGCGGTGAAGGTGACGCTCTCTTGGGTGAACGGGCCGGCGTAGCCGTTCGGGCCGAGCAAGGAGGTGTTCGGCGTGTGTCCGATCACGGCAGGCGCCCACGCGCCGTCGTCACCGGTCTCGAACTGGTTCTGATAGTCGGCGCCGGAGTTGATCCTGAGCGGCGAAGGCGAGCCTTGGTACGCGTGGACGACGGCCGGATCGAGCGTAGTTCCGTAGTCGAGGATACAAACTGGAGTGGAGAGGACAAAAGCGGACATTTCTGGATCGGAACCAGCCAAGGCTTGGACCAGTTCGATCGCACGACTGGAAAAGTGACGTATCACGTGCCGATCGCGACGGTGCCCTGCACCGCGCGAACGGCGGCAAACGGAGGTCATCATGAATGCATTGTCAAAGATTGGTAGTGTGTGGCTCGTTCGTGGCATCGCCAGCGTGATCTTCGGCGTGCTCACCATCGTCAACCCGGGCGCGTCGATTGCCGCGCTCGTGGTTCTTTATGGCATCTATGCGCTGGCGGACGGCGCGTTCCTGCTCGGTTTCGCGTTTTTCGGTGATGGGCCCAAGGCTCCTTACGTCGTTCGTGGATTGATCAGCATAGCCGCGGGCGTGCTCACCTTCCTCTATCCGGGTCTGACCGCAACCTCGCTTTACATTCTCATCGGGGTGTGGGCCATCGCCGCCGGCGTCATGGAGATTGCCGCGGCGATCTCGCTGAGGAAAGAGGCGAGCCTCGGAGGACTCGTTTTCTCCGGCGTGCTGTCGATCGTTTCCGGCGTCGCCTTGCTTGCATTGCCTATGGCGGGAGTCATCGCTCTTCTGAGCCTGGTCGCCGCCTACACCATCGTGAACGGCATCGTCCTCATCGTCGCGGGTGTCCGCTTTCACAACGTCGCGCGACCGCTGTCCACAACGTGACCTGTCTATCGAATCAATCACAAAGTTTGAGCGAAAGGAGCAAGTCCCATGGATAAGGAAATCGTGATCGTCGTACCGACGGAAGATGCAGCTTACAGAGTCGTGCAAGCGCTCGGGGCACTGGACGACGAGGGCTCGATTGAGCTCTATGCGTCGGCCGTCGTGACCAAAACGGCGGGCGGCATGATCAATACCAAAGACACGAACCGCCGGGCGCCGTGGGGCACCGCGCTGGGCCTTTCGACGGGTGCGCTCATCGGGCTGCTCGCGGGCCCTGTGGGCGCCGCCGTGGGCGCCGCCATCGGCGGGGCGGCCGGGCTGGGCGGAGATCTCGCGTACTCCGGATTCGCGGGAGACTTCGTCAATGATGTGAGCGCACGCCTAAAGCCGGGCACCACTGCGGTCTGCGCCAGCATCTGGGAGGATTGGACGGTGCCCGTCGATGTGGCGGTATCGCCCCTCGGGGCCATCGTCTTTCGACAGGCGACCGACGACGTCATCGTCGCTCAGATTCGAGCCGAGATGAAGTCCATCAAAGAAGAGCAGGACCACCTCGAAGCGGAGATCGCCAACGCCAAAGGCGAAGCCAAGTCCAAACTCGAGCTCAAGCGCAACGAGCTCCGAGCACAGCAGAAGGCGCAGCGCGAGAAGTTGCAGAAGCGCGCGCACAAGCTGCAGGAAAGCTGGGACGCCAAAATCGCCAGCATCAAAGAGAAGGCTGCGTCGGCCAAGGCCGACGCGAAGACCCGGCACCAACAGCACGAGGAGAAGCTCGGCCGCTTCGTGGCGCTGCAGAAGCAGTCGTTTCATGAGCTCTTTGGCTGAGCTCGTGCCGCTTACGCACCGCGCTCGCTCGTCCTTCTTAGTTGGCTCGCGAGGGCGCGCCTGGTGCCCTCGCGAGCCGAGGGTACCAGGCGTTTACCTATGAGGAGAACTTGGAGGATGTGCTCGGCCACGTGCGCTATGGGCTCTTCTACCTTCTGTGCGGCGTCTGCGCCGCCCTGGGCCAGGTCGCAATGAGCTCGCATTCGACGGTTCCCATGCTGGGCGCGTCGGGTGCGATAACATACTCCTCCGCTCCGATCAGAAGGTGGCGAGCATGCTGGCTTTTTGAGTGATCGAAAAGTCGACTTCTCACCACGGTAAGGACGGTCTCCGGGCTAGATGGGTCCGTCTTTTGCGATTTGCACCGGCCAACGCTCCTCCAGGCAAAGTTGCCTGCGCATCCTCTTGTGCGGCGTGTGCCTGTGGGTCGCCGCGTGCTCTTCTGGAGAAATACAACCCACGCACCGCGGCGAGGGTGGCGGACCCCAAGGGGGAACAAGCGGCCCCGGCGGCGGAACGAACGGCGCAGACCCAGTGCTTCGGCTGCCGATCGAGCTCTTGGGAAATGGCGCCCCCGACGAGCCGGTGGTTGCCGCAACGACGTTGCCGCTCGCCGCGAACGATGTCGCTGCCGCGAAGAGCCTTTACGTAACGTGCCATCGGTGCGGGTTTTACGATCCTCCCGAGTTCGAAGCGCTGGCCAAGCCACTCACGACGGTAAAGGCCAGTCTGCGCATCGTCGGAAGCTCCGACGACGCACCGTGGATCGACATCACCAATTCGTCGGTGCAAGTCGACGACGTGCCGCGCGCTCATGGCGGCATCAACGGCGCGCTCGTCACGCTCGGGTTCCACGTACCGATCGACGACGCTACGCGCGCGCGGCTCGTTGCAACTCCCGCCGTCAACCGGATCGAGTTTCGGTTCAACGGCACCGACGGCAATTCGAATGGCTTTCGCATTCTCGACGTGCAATTCCAAGACGGCGCAGCCCACGAGCTCAGCCCAGTTCCGAGGGTGTGGGCCGACGTGTCCATCGAAAAAGTGGCCGGGCAGAATGCCTCGAGCGCGAGCGCCGCGGGACAGGCGCTCTGGACCGGTCGAAACCTTCTCATCAAATCGCCGATTGTCCCCACGACGATTCGGGCGGCGTGCAACGATTGCCACGCCGCAGACGGCCGCGATCTTCAGTATTTCAACTATTCGAACAACTCCATCGTGCAGCGAAGCCGCTTTCACGGCCTCACCGAAGAGCAGGGCAAGAACATCGCGGCATACATCCGCACCTCGCTTTTCGGGCGCGTGCCGCACGTCGCCGCGGCCGCCCCTTGGAATCCGCCGTACCAGCCCGGCGCGGGCCTCGATGGAAAGCCGGTCGTCGAATGGGCAGCCGGAGCAGGAATCGATGCGGTGCTGCCCGACGGCAAGCGGTTCGTGAAGGCGCTTGTCGCTCAGCCCATCGATGATGCGCCGCTCTCGGTGTCCCAAGCCGAGCTCGACCGAGCGATGGACCCGACGAAGGTGCTCAACACGCGGGAGATGCCAGTTCCGCTGCAGTTTCCCGACTGGAACGCGTGGCTCCCCATCGTGCATCCGCTCGACATCTGGACGCCCGATGCCGGACAATCGGCAGGCCTCTTCGAAGCCGGCTATCAAGGCAACAATCCGCTCGCCACCTACGCCTCGCTCGTGAAGTGGCTCGAGACGAACAAGAGACCAGGCGCCGCCTATGGCGACTGGAGTCACCTGACGCCCGCGCAGAGAAACGACGTTCAGGGCAAGCTGCAGGAGCTCGGGGCCAAGGCGATCGCGTTCGGCGGCGGAGGCCGAGGGACGCGCGTGTCTCCGGATCCCGCAAAACCCTTCGGCGTGCAGCTCGGCGCCGCGAAAATGCAGGCGGCACTCTCGGATAAGACCGCGGCGCTCGCGAACCTCGACGCGTGTGGCCCGATCGGCCCTTGCACGCCTTTCAACACCGACTCGTTCATCGAACGCGCCGATGTCGGCCTTTACCACTGGATGGGCGTGAAGCAGTGGGAGATCGTCGAGACGCACGGGCTGCAGGATCAGCGATCGTTTCACGGCACCGTCGACGCGACCGGCACCTGGGTCGGCCAAGGAGAAGTCCGGGGCTGGCCTTACGGATGGGCCTCGATCTTCTACTTGGCGCCGCACATGATCTACGCGCCGACGCGCACCGCGCAGGGCTTGCGCGAGTTCTACTTCTCATGGGAGAAGCGGCTCGTCTCGTATTACCTCACCGATGCTTGGTACGCCCTGCAGGTGACCATCAACGCAGGTTGGGCCGGCGCGAGCAACGGCGCCGTCGACTGGCCGTACACGCAGGGCTTCGTCACCGGACTGGTCGACGACCTGAGAACGGCCAAGGCGCCGGCCTGGATCTCGGCCGCGCACCTCGCGCGCTATTTCCAGATCAACGCCAAGCTCGGACAGCTCGCCAACACCGACATTCCTTTCAACCAACCGGATCCCGTCGCCCCCACGGACATCTGGAGGAACAAGGGTCTGCAGAGTCGAGCGGATTTACTCTTCAAGCTCTCGCCGGCGACGATCATGGACTTCATGCCCGACCAGCCGACGCGCTTCCGGCTTCTGGACGAGCTCGCGCCGGGGCTGCACGTCATGTTCGTCAACGCCGCGCTTTCCGCCTATGCAGTGATGTTCTTCGATACGTCGCCGAGCCAATACCGGATTTGTGATGCAACCAACGTGCAGATGGGATCTCCGGAGCCTTACGCCGGGCAGCGTTTCTGCGCCGACGCCGCCCGCACCCCGCTTCCGCTCGACTCCAAAGGTCGGCCTTATTGCATCTATCCTGCGAACGTCGGCCTCACCACGGAGCAATTCAGCGTCTGGGGCGTCATGATGGCCACGCAGCTCGGCGCCAACCCGGCCCTGGTGCAACACTGGTCCGCCTGGAACGATCGGATGTGGCCGAAGTAGGCTTGCGCAGCCTATGCGCGTGCGCGAGCGAAAAAGGCATCATGGGAACGTGGCGTCCGCGAGGTTGTTTGGAGTCCTGGTAGCTCGAGCCGTTAGGGGGTTGAGCCGTTCCGCGCGCCAGGGAGTGACGAGGCAAGGGAAACGCCTCGAGGCGCGCGGTTGCGCCGTGTGTCCGTGGGTTCTGCTGCCCGCGACGGTGACGGTGTTGATGCAGGCTGTTGACGAGAACCCACGGACCCCCGCCGCTCGTTGGGGAGACGCCGCTTCGGCTCAGCCACGCAGGAAGAGTGGCGTCCTCCGAGTTCGCGGGCGACCCTCTGGTTGCACGCAGTGGCACCTACGAAGGAGGACGCCGATGGACAGATATATTGGTTTGGATGTACACGCGGCAAGCACCACGTTCGCAGTCGTAGGCCCGAGTGGCAAACGGCTCGGGACTACATGATCAAGGCAGATGGCACGACGTACCGCATCATCAGTGATAAGCTCGGGAGCGTCCGGCTGGTCGTGAAATCGACGGATGGGACCATTGCCCAGCGAATCGACTACGACGAATGGGGCAATGCCACGCTCGTGACGGGAGCGTGGAGCGTGCAGCCGTTCGGGTTTGCGGGAGGCCTCTATGACCCCGACACGAAGCTCGTCCGCTTCGGCGTGCGTGACTACGATCCGGAGGTCGGACGATGGACCGCGAAGGATCCGATACGTTTCGAGGGCGGCGACCCGAATTTGTATCTCTACATTTTCGACGATCCCATCAACAGCACGGATCCAACCGGGACCCTTGGTTTGAGCGACCTCAAATGCATGTACTACCAATGGAGACTGAGTGACGAGATCGCGGCCTGCCGGAAGGAGGTGGAGGCAAAGTGTCCCGAGATTCGACCGGAACAGAACCTGTTGAGGCCGTCGACCTCGAGCACATCACCGAACGCGTGGACTTGTTCCGCTTCGAGCCCGCCTCGGAGATCGCGGAGTTTACCGAGTTCGCATGGTGCGCGGCCCTCGACGGCGGTTACCGGCTCAATCTCACCGACGGCGAGTGGATCGACCTGCGCGAGGACAACCTCGGCCGGTGGTGCGCTGCGGTCGCGAACCCGCGTGACGGCGCGCCGCCCGTACCGATGCCGACCGTGGACCTTCGGGAGGCTGTGCGCGTCATCGATGCACTTGTTCGAAAGTACCGTGCAAGCTGCGTCTCGTTTCTCACGGTCGAAGCCGGATGGCGCGGGCAGGAACCGACGGAGAAGCAGCTCGACGTGCTGCGGCGGCGCGCGATCCCACTCCCGAAGGGGCTCACCCGAGGCCAGGCGTCTTGGATGATCGCAATGTTGAGTCGGCGACGAGGCGCGCCCCTCCGCTGACAATCTATGTTCGCGCCGTCGCCCGACGGACTCGGACTCGGCCGGGCTCGACTACGACGATCGCGCCATCCAGGTTCTCATTCGCGACGACCTCGACTCCAGCCACGATATGCTGCACGAGCATCGTCACCGGCAAATGGCTCGGAAACCGGGTCAGCACGACCCCTCGATGACCCGTCGGCGGATACACGAGATCGTTGCCGAACTCCACGTCCCCGGTCAACAGAGCGGCGCCCAGCTTCTGCGCGACGTCGAAAATGCGCCTATCCGGCTGGCCCCTCAGCCCCTCATCGCGGACGTCGGTCACGACATGCCCGGCTGCTCGCAGGGCGCGGGCCAGCGAGCGCGGGAGGTCCTCGTCAACGAGGAGCCGTAGCATTCATCCGACCGCCCGTACCTGCTCGGCTGCGAGAACGTTTGCAGCGTAGGCGAGCGCAGCGAGTACGTCGTCGCGGGTAATCCCGTATTCGTCAGCTACCTCGGCCGCCGTCAGGCCGGCGGCCATCTGTCCGACGACGACGTCGACGGGTACCCGGGTCCCCTGGATCACCGGACGGCCCGTTCGGATCTCTGGATCCACGACGATGTGGGGTGCAAGCTCGGTCGCAGCCATGACGCTCTGCAGCGTAGCACGGCACAGCCGCCCGCGACCTCAGGCCACCAGCCGAACCGCCCCGAGAACCTCTCTCAACGCCTCGGAGGCGGCTGAATTCAGCAGGTTACTCGGAGTTTCACACTGTGCAGAACCCGTTGGGATCGCTGACGGTATGAAACCTGACGAAAGGCGGCCCTCGACGCCGTAACGAGGGCCGTCTTCGGTCTGGACGGGCGTCATCTTCAGCGATCCGTCGAACAGCACCTCTAGAGCGCGCCTCGCCTCTTCCGGACGGCGACGACAGAGTCCCCGTAGGTCGGAGATACGTTTCCGAGCGTCCACCTCGCCCCAGGAGCATGCACGCAGTCAATCGGCGACACTATCGGAACACCGAACGGCTCGACAAGGAGTTACTTATTGGAGCGGGTCGTCGCCGAAGAGCGTACCGACAGCGAGCTCGATCGCTTCATAAGGTTCGGGACGCACAACCTCGTGGCGTTCGGCGCGCATGATGTTGATGAACCCGTCGTGGCTCCATCGCATGACGGTCAACGTCGCTTCGCGCGGATCGACGATCCAATAGTGTGGAATCGCTGCCCGATGGTAGAGCCGCAGCTTCTTGACCGTGTCGTCCGTCGCGTTGGTGGGCGACACTACCTCGCAAATCCAATCAGGCCGCATCTTGACGGGGATTCCCACTGGCCTCTCGGGGCATCGCTCGCGACGCCATCCCACGACGTCGGGACGCACGACGTCGCCCGTCTCGAGCAGAACTTCGACTTCCGTTGCTATCCACCAGCCACCGGGCCCGCCCGAACCACCCGGTCGACGCTGATAGGGCCCCCGGACCGCCAGCACGATGCCTGCCTGAGCATCGCCGTGTTCTCCGCTCGGAGCAGCCTTCGGCGTGAGATCGCCGCCGATGAGCTCGTGGAAGCGCTCGCCCTCTGGGATAGCCCAGAAGTCGTCCAGATTCGCTCGGCGGCGCGCGGACTGGCTCATGACCCTGAGAAGTGTACGACGTGTCTCGAGCTCGCGCGAGGGCCGGCTGACCAAAGCCTCCGATTCGTATTTCTGCCCCGGGCCGCAGAAAGCGTCAAATGGTCCCTTTTGCCGCCTTTTTCTGCATCTCTGCATCGGAGCCGACCCTACCGGCTGGCTGGTCGGCGGAGTGAGAAGCGCGTCAGGTCTACGCGACGAGCTCGACCGCGCCGAAGCGCTCTCCAACCGCATCCGGGACGACGGATCTCAAAAGGTTAGCCGTGGTTTCACACTGTGCAGAGGTTCGTGACCTGTGGTGGTTCGGAAACCACGAGCACCACGACCCAAGGGGGCGCGGGCGGCGAGACGCTGGGTTCGGGCGGCTCAGGTACCATGGGAGGAAGCGGAGGCGGGGGCTCATCGGGCAGCGGTGGATCGGCGGGCGTGGGCGGAGGAGATGCGTCGGTGACGACAGATGGCGGCGTTCGGGATGCCGAAGGTCCCGACGCAAGCAACCCATGTCGCCGAGCGGAACACCTCGACGTGCAGTGCAAGGACGCTCAAAAGCCATGGGCCTACGCTTGCGTGATTCCCAATCTCCCGCCGCCCGATTGCACGTTGCTCACCGTCGGCAACGCCACCGATTGGTATTGCTGTCCTCAACGATAGTTCGCTCCGCTCGCCCGGTGCGACGGGCGGTTGTCCGTGACAACAGCCAGTTGTTAGGTGACGCGCGAAGAGCGTCACTCTTGGCCGCATTGCATTGATTGCGACGACGATCGCGTTTCGCACAATGGAAACGAGAGACAACGGACGCAAACAGGGCAT
>Ga0137375_10001637_pt1 | contig 26188 bp, 26 predicted proteins | sample SagtaG_24_FD_104936 | JGI IMG/M metagenome (GOLD analysis project Ga0137375, IMG submission 104936) | Vadose zone soil microbial communities from Sagehorn Ranch, Mendocino, California, USA - Sage1_R_113_16 metaG | ecosystem: Environmental > Terrestrial > Soil > Vadose zone | place: USA... | reverse complement strand
GGCGCAGGCGGTCGCGGGGGACAGGGACGTCGTGCTTGGAGGTGGCGCGGATATCGTTCGACAGTTCATCAAGGCTGGACTGCTTGACGAGCTGCAGATTCACCTCGTCCCCGTGCTGCTCGGCGACGGGATCCGATTGTTCGACCAGATGGGTCCGGGGCACATCGAGCTGGAATGCACGAGGGTGATCGACGTCCCAGGTGTCACACATCTCAGATTCCGCCTGTTCGGCGATTACGGCTCACGCCGTTGACGAACGCAATTTCGGACATCTGGGCCCGGCCGTCGGGCCCGGAACGCACCGAGCGGCTCGGCGCGGTGCTCCACGTGCTCTACCTGATCTTCAACGAGGGCTACGCCGCCACATCGGGAGCGAGCCTGCAACGTGTCGAGCTGTCGGCCGAGGCGATCCGGCTGGCTCGCATGGTCCACCGGCTGCTGCCCGACGACGCCGAGGTGGCGGGGCTGCTGGCGCTGATGCTGCTCACCGACGCCCGCCGGGTGGCGCGGACGGGCCCTGACGGTGGGTTGATCCCGATGGCCGAGCAGGACCGCAGCCTATGGGACCCCGACTCCATCGCCGAGGGCGTCGCACTGGTCACCGACGCGCTGGCCCGGAGACCCGTCGGCCCGTACCAGCTACAGGCGGCCATCGCCGCGACCCACGACGAAGCGCCGGACGCCGAGGCGACCGACTGGCCGCAGATCGTGGCGCTGTACGAGCTGCTGATGCGCATCGCCGACAACCCTGTGGTGCGGCTGAACCATGCCGTCGCGGTCGCCATGGTCCGAGGCCCGCGCGCGGGCCTCGAGCTGGTCGACGAGCTCCAGGCCGACGACCGGATCGCCGGTGACCACCGCCTGCACGCGGTCCGTGGACACCTGCTGGAGATGACCGGTGAGCGCGCAGCGGCACGCGACAGCTACCTGGCGGCTGCCCGGCAGACGGCCAGCCTCCCGCAGCAGCGCTACCTTCACGCCCAGGCTGCCCGCCTCGCCGACGACCAGTGATGTCCGCTTGGTCCGTTGTCCACACTGGTGGCGGGTAGCTGGAGGCCTGCACTTCACCGATCTGTTACCGCGAGCCTGGCAGCGAATCCGATGACAAGCGCGCCCAGCGACCGCCGGAACCACCGGAGGACGACGGGTGCACCGAGCACCCGGTCGCGTATGGCGGCGCTTGCCCATGCGTAGACCACGAACACCGCGAGGGTCATGAGCATGAAGACACCACCGAGCCCAATCAGTCTCGTATCGAGCAGGCCTGGCGGGGTGTGAAGGAACTGCGGCAGAAAGGCGAAGAAGAACACGGTCAACTTCGGGTTCAGGAGATTCAGCAGAATCCCGCGCCGCACCACCAGGCCCGTCGAGTCGTTCGAGGCGCTCTGGTCATCCAGCTGGAAGGTGCCACCGTTGCGGATCATCGACGCGCCCATGAAGACGAGGTAGGCGACTCCCACCCACCGAACGACCTCGAACGCGACCGCCCCGGCCTGCATGACCCCGGAAAGCCCGAGCATCGCCGCCAGCACGTGGGGGACGATGCCGAGCGTGCAGCCGATGGCCGCGAACAACCCGCGTCGCCAGCCACCGCCGATCGAGCTCGAGACCGTGTAGACCACCCCGGTGCCCGGGACAACGACCACGACAAGCGACGTCAGCAAGAACTCGACAGAAATGTCGGCGATCCAGAACCTGATCACCAGCGCGACCGTGAACGCCGACAGCAGTGCCAGGCCGACGAACCCGACCACACGAGCTGGCTCACGGATGCCGACCACGACAGGCTTGCCACACAATGCCCGGAATCGTAGAACGACCGCGGAGCGAACGAGGTCAGCAGCCTCCGCCAGCGAGATCGAGTCGCGACCAGGTTCCGCCGCGTCGAGCAGTGTGCCGATGAGCTCCTCTTCGTTTTGACCTCGCCACTCGGCCGGGAACAGGCGACTCAGTCGGCGGTACTTGTGCTCCAGGGTCACGCGAACCCCCGATCCGGACGCAGGGCGAGCTGGCCACGTGCGGCGGTGACGTTGGCTTCGAGGCGCTCGACTCCGCAACGAAGGACCTCGAGTCCGTTGTCGGTGATTCGGTAGTAGCGACGTAGCCGGCCTTCGACGACTTCCTCGCGATCGACAACCAGCGAACCTTCCCTGACGAGTCGGTCGAGCGCCGCGTACAGGGTCCCCGCACGGAGCCGGACTCGACCTTCCGAGAGCTCCTCGACGGACTGGAGAATCCCGTAGCCGTGAAGCGGCAGCGGGGCGACCGCCGCCAGAATCAGGAACGTCGGCTCTCTCAACACGTCAACGGTATATACCGACGATCGGTATATGGCAAGCCCCGCTGACCATCGACCTGTCGCCTGCACCTGGGCGACCGGCGTGCTCACGCAGTGAGGTTGACCCCGACGCCGATGGGCGTCGGAGTTGGCCGTGATCCACCAGCCCTTGCCCTCTGCCAGCAGCGAGTCCCACAGCCCGCCGACCGTCGCCGTCATCCAGTCGAAGCCGCCGAAGGTCCGGTAGGACTCCGGCGGATAGCCAGCGAACGAGTCGGCGATGGGGGCGTTGTCGTAGCCGCCGCGGCCGGAGCCGACCCCACCGGCAGCGGCGGCGATCCCGGCGGCCTGATGACCCGGAGCGCCCTCCATGCCGACCGCGACGGTGGGGTCGGCGTCGCGCCAGGCGCGGATCTCGTGAGGGGAGTCCAGGCCCCGCCGTGCCGGGTGGTTGGCCAGAAACAGCGCGATCGGGGTCCGCCGGGCGGAGACCTGTGCGCCCAGCCACCTGATCGCCGCGACCGCCTGGGCTTCGTTGGCCGGGGTCGAGGCGGTGGTGGCGTTGACCACGCCGTCGAACCGGCGCTCGAACTCGTGCAGCAGCGCGGTCTCCTGCGTGGTGGGGGCGAACATCACCGTGCCGTGCTCGGCGGCGGGGATGTTCCACTCCATCGATGGCGACCTTCTCGTGGGCGGTCGCGGCCGTGGTCGGTGATCGCCAGCCAGTGCAGCCCGAACTGGGCGGCGTGCTGGACGTGCTGGCTGACCTTGTACTGGGCATCGACCGAGCACTGGGTGTGCGTGTGGTGGTCGCCGGCCAGCCACAGGCAGCGCTCGGGCTCGCCGGAGGTTGCGGCGGGGCCGCCGAGCACGGTGGAGCCGGCGGCGGCCGCGCCGAACAGGCCCAACCGACGCAGGAAGGCGCGGCGACCCAGGTCCGCCTGGCGCAGCTCACGGTCAGGGATCGCCTCGTCCAGGAACGCGGGCACGGGCTCGTCGTGGTCGTGGCCATGCTGGTGCTGGTCGCGTGGGTGCCCGGTCATCTGTCCTCCTCGGCGTCGTCCCCGGGTGGATCGCCGCCAGCACTGTCGAGGGCGACCTTGACCGGGGGTGACACCTGGCAAGCACGGACGTGACTTCTGTGCCAATCGCTCGGTAGCCACCGCCATCCGCATCGGCAATGATTGGCATGGCCAAAGACCCAAGGCCGCCGGGTGCCGCTCAACGTCCGGTCCAAAGGCGGGACGGGCGACACCAAACCGCACGAATACGCCGGGAGGTCCGCAGCAAGCTCGACACAGGGCGCAGGAACCGTGCCGGCCTCATGGGCGTGCGGCGCGCCGGGTACGGGCGACGTTGCTCAACGGGCTCATGACGACTCCTCGGACTGGTGGGCTGGGGGTTGGATGGACGCGGCGCGGCGTGGCGGGAGGATGAGGACCGCAAGCGCCGCCCCGGCCAGGGCCAGCAGCGCGGCGCCGCGCAGCGCGGCGGCGTAGCCGCTGGTGAGGGCCGCGGGGTCGGCAGGGCCGCCGGCGTGACCAGGGCCAAGCAGGCCCTGGGTCGTGGTGGCGGCGATGCTGGTCAGCACGGCCAGGCCCAATGCGACGCCGAGCTGCTGGGCGGTCTGCAGCAGGCCGGACGCCAGCCCCTGCTCGGCCGGCGGCACCCCGGCGGTGGCGCTGACGGTCAGCGGCACAAAGCTCAACCCCATCCCCAGGCCGAGCAGGACGATCGGGCCCAGCACCTGGGCGGGGTAGCTGCCGGCCGGGTGGATGCGGCCGAGCAGCAGAAGGCCCACGGCGGCCAGCGCCAGCCCGCCGCCCAGCAGGCGCCTGGCGCCAACCGTGTTGACGAGTTTGGGGGCGAGCTGGGACGTGGCGATCACCGCCAGCCCCAGCGGCAGCGTCGCCAGCCCGGCCTGGATGGCCGAGAAGCCGAGGATCTGCTGCAGGTACAGGGTGAGGAAGAAAATCGGCGAGGCGATGATCGCGGCGCCGCTCAACAGCGCCACTATGTCGGCCCCGGTGAGGCTGCGGTGGCGGAAGATGCCCAGCGGCACCAGCGGGGCGCGGTGTCGGGCCTCGATCGCCAGGAAGGCGCCGAGCAGGAGCGCCGACAGCACAAACGGGGCGAGGGTCGCGGTGGCGGTCCAGCCGTGTCCAGGGACCTGGCTGGTGGCATACACCAGCGCGACCAGGCCTGCGGTGACGGTGCCCGCGCCGGCCACGTCGACACGCACCCGTAGCTGCCCAGGGGCGGCGGGGACCATCCGCGGCGTGGCCAGCAGGACCAGGACGCCGACTGGGACGTTGACGAACAGCACCCAGCGCCAGCTGGCGTACTGGGTGAGCAGCCCGCCCGCCAGCATGCCGAGGGCGCCGCCGCTGGCGAGGACCGCGCTCCACACCCCCAGGGCACGGTTGCGCTCGGGGCCTTCGGCGAAGGTGGTTGTGAGGATCGACAGCCCGGCCGGCCCGGCCAGGGCCGCGCCAACGCCCTGCAGGCCGCGGGCGGCGATCAGCACGCCGCCCCTGGGCGCCAGCCCGCCAAGCAGCGAGGCCAAGGTGAACAGGGCCACGCCGGCCAGGAAGACCCTCCGGCGGCCGAGCCGATCCGCCAGCCGGCCGCCGAGCAGCAGGAAGCCACCGTAGGCAAGGGCGTAGGCGTTGACAACCCATTGCAGGCCCTGGGGGGTCATCCGCAGGGCCCGCTGGATAGTGGGCAGGGCGACGTTGGTGATGGTGAGGTCGAGGATGAGCATCAGCCCGGTGATTGCGACGACCAACAGCGCCAGGCGCTTGGACGGCCGGGCTGCGCCGGTCGGCGCTGGCGCGGTGGGCGGTGCCGGCCCTGGGAACGGGTTCTGCCGCATTCGACGGTCCTCCTGTCAGGCGGGCGCTCGCGCTTCGGAACTTCACACCGCGTGCATGATGTAAACTACACGCAATGTGAAGATCTGTTCAAGGGGTCGCCATGCTCGACGCCACCGAGAAACCGCGAAACGCACGCAGCCGGCGCACCCGCGCCGCGCTCCTGGACGCCGCCCGCGCTCTCCTCGAGGAGCAGGGGACGGAGTCGCTGACAATGGCCGCGGTCGCCGAGCGGGCCGGCGTCTCCCGTCGGGCGGTCTACCTGCACTTCGCCTCCCGCGCCGAGCTGCTGACCGAGCTGTTCGGCTACGTGAGCGAGCAAGAAGGCCTCGCAAGCTCGCTCGAGCCGGTCTGGGAGGCGCCGGACGCCGCCGCGGCCCTCGACCAGTGGGCGCGCCACCTGGCCCGCTTCCACCCGCGCGTCCTCGCCGTCGCCCGCGCGATCCAGCGCGTGCGCCGCATCGATCCCGACGCCGCGGGGCACTGGGAGCTGGTCATGGCCGACCAGCAGGCCTGCTGCCGCCGGCTCGCCACCTGGTTGGCGCGGGAGCACCGGCTCGCCCCGCCATGGACGGTACAGACCGCCGCCGACATGCTCTGGGCGCTGATGTCCTTCGACCTGCTCGAGGAGCTCCTGGTCGACCGCGGCTGGTCTCCACAGCGCTACCGCACCTACCTCGCCGCCCTGTTCCGGTCGACCTTTGTCTCCGACCACCGTCGCCGCTGACCGCCACCGGGCCGCACGTGCTCCGGCGCTCGCGGGAGCCCTTCCGAACCACTAGCATCTACAGGGGCAGATGTGCCGGAGGTGATCGGTCGGGCCCGTCGCGGGGGGCAGGCCATGGAGATGATCGAGGTTGACGGGCTCAGCGTCGCCTACGAACGCGCCGGCGCTGGACCACCGCTTGTCCTCCTCCATGGCTATGTGGGAGACGGCCCGACGACGTGGCGGCGGCAGGTCGAAGGGCTCTGCGACGAATTCACGGTGGTGGCCTGGGACGCACCCGGGGTCGGTGGCTCATCCGATCCGCCAGAATCATTTGGCATGGCCGGCTACGCCGACTGCCTGGCCGGATTCGTCGACCGGCTCGCTCTAGAAAAGCCACACGTGGCCGGGCTGTCGTTCGGCGGCGCGCTTGCTCTGGAGCTCTACCGCCGACACCCCACCATCCCGATGACGCTGATCCTGGCGTCCGCCTACGCCGGCTGGGGCGGCTCGCTGCCTGCCGACGTCGCGGAGCGGCGCCTGCGACAAGCGCTCGTGCTGGCCGACCTGTCGCCCGACGCGTTCGTGAGCGCGCTCCTGCCGACGATGTTCTCCGAAGCGACGCCGCCGGAGTCTGTCGATGCGTTCGGTGCGAGCATGCTGGCGTTCCATCCGGCCGGCTTCCGCGCCATGGCGCGTGCGTCCGCCGAGGACCTGCGCGACGTCCTGCCCCGGATCAACGTCCCGACGCTTTGGTGTACGGCGACAAGGACGTGCGGGCGCCCCTGTCCGTCGCTGAGGACCTCAAGGCAGCGATTTCGGGCTCGACGCTTGTCGTGCTGCCGGACGCCGGTCATGCCTGCAACATCGAAGCCCCTGAAGAGTTCAACAGGACTGTCCGGAACTTTCTCCGCGACCCGCTCAGGTGAAGTCCGTTTCTACGGCCAACCGGCGCCGGGGGCGGGCGCCGGGGCGGTCAGCACCTGGCCGGTGCGAGGTCCGTTGGTCAGCCGAAACATGTTGTCGGTGACGCTCTCCTGAACGCGCCATTCGGCGGCCAGCATGAACAGCGTCTTCCCGTCCTTGCCCCCGAGCATGCAGGCGAACGGGCTCCGGTCGAGCTCGATCCGCTGGAGTATCTCGCCGCCTTCACGGACCCGCACACAGTCTGCCGTCCCTGTCGAGGTCCAGACGGCGCCTTCGGCGTCGACGCAGATGCCGTCGGGGGCGAGGCCCTCGGCCCAGACGCGGCGATGCGACAGGCTGCCGTCGGCGGCGATGTCGAACGCCGTGAGCCTGCCGGCGAAGGACTCGGCGACGATCAGCGTGGAATTGTCGGGCGTCACCACCATGCCATTGGGGAACTCGATCCCGTCCGCCACCTGGCGAACCGACCCGTCGGGGGTCACCAGCGCGATGATTCCGGGACGGAACTCCGCTTCGCCGAAGCGGAAGCCGACGCTGTTGAGGTAGATGTTGCCGCGCACGAGCAGGCGACCGTCGGGCAGCCAGTCGATGGACCACCCGAGGCCGGGCGGGCCCTGTGCAACGACGTCGCTGTTGCCTTCGATATCGACGGCGATGATCTCTTGCGCGCCCCAGTGCGAGAACCACAGACGGCCCTCGTGCCAACGCGGCGACTCGCCGATCACCAGACCGGTCACCAGGGTTCGCGGGTCAGGCATGGAAGTCCCTCCTCGTCGAGCTTGGTTGAGTGCCTGGCGGCGGCGTTGCAGGAAGGCGCGCTCGGCCGCGTTGTCGGTGCACGCGATCGCCGCCTGGTAGGCCAGCGCCGCTTCGGCGTTTCGGCCCAGGCGTCGCAGCAGGTCGGCGCGGATGCCGTGGAACAGGTGGTAGCCCCCGAGATCAAGACCGTCGACCACAGCCAGCGCCGCATCCGCTCCCTGGACCTCGGCCACCGCGACCGCGCGGTTGAGCGCCACCACCGGGCTGGGGGCCAGCGACAGGAGCTGGTCGTACAGCTGCAGGATCTGCCACCAGTCGATGGCGGCCGCGGTCGGCGCGTCGCTGTGGACGGCGTTGATCGCCGCCTGGATCTGGTACGGGCCGGGCTGGTTGCGCCGCAGGCACCGCCGGACGATGGCCTGCCCTTCGGTGATGAGGCTGCGATCCCACAGGCCGCGGTCCTGGTCGGCCAGCAGCACGAGGTCGCCGTCCGGGGTGGTACGGGCGGACCGGCGCGACTCGACAAGCAGCATGAGCGCCAGCAGCCCCATGACCTCCGGTTCGTCGGGCATGAGCTCGGCCAGCAGCCGTCCAAGGCGGATGGCCTCCACGCAGAGGTCCTCGCGGACGAGCCGCTCGCCAGAGCTCGCCGTGTAGCCCTCGTTGAAGATGAGGTAGACGACGGCCAGCACGGCCCGAAGGCGGTTGGGGAGGTCGGCCTCGTTCGGGATCCGGTAGGGGATCCTCGCGTCGCGGATCTTGCCCTTGGCCCGGACCAGCCGCTGGGCCATGGTGGGCTCGGGTACCAGGAAGGCACGCGCGATCTCCGCGGTGGTGAGCCCTCCCAGGAGCCGGAGCGTCAGCGCGACCTGGACATTGGTGGCGAGCGCAGGGTGACAGCAGGTGAAGATCAGGCGCAGCCGGTCGTCGCGCACGGCCCCCTCCTCGACCGGTTCGCCGCGGGTGTGCAGCAGGGCGGCCTGGGCGTGCCGGTCCTCGCGGGATGCCTCCCGGCGGAGGCGGTCGATCGCCCGGTTGCGGGCGGTGGTGATGATCCATCCGGCCGGGCTGGGGGGCAGTCCGGCCGACGGCCAGCGTTGCACCGCCGCGGTGAACGCGTCCTGGACCGCCTCCTCGGCGACGTCGATGTCACCGAAGACACCGACCAGGACGGCCACCGCGCGACCGTACTCCTCACGGAACACACGTTCGGTTTCAGAGGCGGGAAGGGCCGGCACGCCAGGATCAGTCCTCGGCTTCGCCCTGGAACGGGCGTACCTCGATGGGGAGGAGGGCGACCGCCCGGGCGTACTTACGGGCCCATTCGAGCGCGGAGTCGAGGTCAGGCGCCTTGATGATCGTGAACCCGCCGATGTGCTCTTTGCCCTCGACGTACGGGCCATCGGTGATGAGCACCTCGCCCCGCTGCAGCCGCAGCACGGTCGCCGTGCTCGGAGCGTGCAGGCCGCCGGAAAAGACCCACACGCCGGCGGCCTTCATCTCCCGCTCCAGGGCATTGAGATCCCGCATGATCGGCTCCAGGACCTCGGGCGGGGGAGGATCTCCTTCGGGCTGATACATGCTGAGCAGGTACTGCTTCATCGGGTGTTCCCTCCTTGACCTTGACGTTACCGCCGGCACCGTGCCGGCCTTCGCTCTCTACACGAACGGCCTCCGACCGAATCGACACCGGACGCGGCCGCGCCACAAGAATCAGGCGACGCGAAGGCCGCCTTCGTGGTGGTAGCCGAGTGAGCGGCCACGGACGACAGGCCACCGCTGAGAAGATGCTGGGAGCAGGTCCTATACTGCGCGTGTGGCTACTGCGCGTGTGGCTCGGCCACCTTCGCGTCGTCGGCGTGGCACGGGTGTCCCTTCGAGGCTGGATATCGGCATCGCGGTCGCTGCCGCCGCGCTGGTCGGTCTCGGCACCATCGTGGCCGCCGGACTGCAAGACCAGATACGGCCGCTGGATGCGGGAGCGATCACGCTGGTCGCGCTCGCCGCCAGCGTGATCGCGTGGCGGCGCCGCGCGCCCGTCGCCGTGCTTGGCGTCATCGTCACGGCCATGCTCTCCCGTGCCCTCATGCAGGCCGATCTACCGGCGCTGCTGCTCGCCGTGTGGGCGAGCTGGCTCATCATCCCATGGTCGGTTGGGGCGCTGGTGCAGGTTCGGTCAGCGGCGACCCGGCGGGCGCGGCGGGAGCTCGCGGCGAGGGCGGCATTGGAAGAACGCATGCGGGTGGCAACGGAGGTGCACGATGTGGCCGGGCATGGCTTCGCCGCGGTGGCGATGCAGGCCGGCGTGGCGTTGTTGGTCTTCGAAGAGCAACCCAACCAGGCGAAGGAGTCCCTCGAGGCGATCCGGTCGACGAGCGTGAAGGCGCTCGCCGACCTTCGGATGATGCTGGATGCGTTCCATCCACGAACCGGCGCCGAGACCGGCGGCGCCGGCGCTGTCGCCAGTGAGGGATTGCGAGACCTGGACGCGCTGGTGGACAACGTGCGAGCTGCTGGGCTACCGGTGCGGCTTTGGCGGGAAGAGGTGGCGGTCCCCGAGGGCATCGGCCATGTCGCCTACCGGGTCGTGCAGGAAGCCTTGACCAACACGTTGCGGCATGCCGGACCAACCGCCGCGGAGGTCCGTGTGCACTGTGACCAGGGCACGCTCCTCGTGGATGTGCTGGACGGCGGTGTCGGTGCCAAGGACGCGCGGCCCGGTCGCGGGCTCACCGGGATGCGTAACCGGGTGGCGGCCGCGGGCGGCGAGCTCATTGCCCAGCCCCGCACGGATGGCGGTTTCCGGGTCTGCGCGCGCCTGCCAATCGCCGGAGACGCGAAATGATCAACGTCGTGCTGGCCGACGACCAGGCCGTGGTGCGGATGGGCTTGCGAGTGCTCGTGGATCGCGAGCAGGACATGCAGGTCGTTGGCGAGGCCGAGGACGGGCAGGCGGCGCTGGATCGCCTGCGCGAGACAAACCCCGACGTCCTGCTGCTCGATATCCGGATGCCCGGCATGGACGGGTTGGAGACGTTGTCGGCGATCAGCGCCGACAGCAAGCTGGCGGACACCCGCGTGATCGTGGTGACCACGTTCGAGATCGACGACTACGTATTCCGTGCGCTGCAGGCCGGCGCGAGCGGGTTCATCCTCAAGGACGCCGCACCCGCCGAGCTCGTGCGCGCGATCCGGGTGGTGGCGGCCGGCGAGGCCCTGCTGTCCCCGTCGGTGACCAAACGGTTGATCACCAAGTTCAGCCAGCGGCCGACCACCGCGGTCACGCCGGTGCCGGGGTTGGACGAACTGACCCAACGGGAGCGAGAACTGGTCGCCTGGGTGGCCACCGGCCGATCCAACGAAGAGATCGGCCAAGAGCTGTTCATCAGCCCGGCAACGGTACGCACGCACGTTGGCCGCGCCATGATCAAGCTGCGCGCGAGGGACCGCGCTCAGCTCGTCGTCTTCGCGGTGCAGTCAGGGCTCACGATCCCGCGGGATCCCTGACCACAGCGCGGTCTCACTGCCGAGCCCGAGCCGGCTTCTGGTAGTTGGCCCGCGTGGCGAGCACCCCTGCGATCAGGGCGGTGAGCACACCCACCATCTGGATCCAGGTGCCGATGGCCACACCCGCTCCGTCCCGGCCAAACAGGTTGGGCGGCCCGCCGCTCGCCACGAACCCGACGGTGACGAACAGCCCGAGGAACGCTCCAACGCCCAGTGCCCACGGCCACGGGGCCAGTCCGACGAACAACGCGCCGGCCAACAGGATGATCATCCCCGGTGGCGGGTAGAACGGGAACTCGACTCCGGACACCCACAGGATCCCGATCCCAAGGGCACCGGCCACGAGGCCCGCAACCGTCGCCGCCCGTGACCCGGACAACCTTCTCTGCGCACTCATTGTCTCTCCTTCCCTTCCCGAGCATCAGGCAACGTCCCGGCGGCTTGGCGACGAGAAAGCTCGCTGCGGCGCGAGGCCCGTACGCTTCGTCAAGTTCGCGGTTCGACCAGTCGCTCTGTCATGCCACCCATGCTCGGCGGAAGGCGCTGCGCTGTCGTCAGCGTGAGCGCGGCGCTCGGCATACGAAGATCCGCGTACACACCAAGAACAGCGTGCCCCCTCGGGACCAGCCTGTCACCGGTATGGGCCGAGGATGGCGCGGACCGGCCCGGGTGACCGCCCAATACCTGGCCGCCCCGGGCCGGCACTCCCGGATGGCGCCTCGCGCCGGCCGGTGTGGGCCCACTTCGACCGACTCGACCCGCCATGGCCGATCCTGTACCGGGCCGGGGAGGCCGAGCGGCTCGCCATCCTCACCGGGCCCGTCTAGGGCGCATCGGCGGGCCACGGTTGGGACCGCCGAGAGCGCTGTCGGCGGGGCCTGACGCGTCGGCGCGGGATGCAGCTGACCGCGGGTCGCGCGAGCGCGCTGAGCTCGAGGTATCTGCTCGGTGTGGTCAGCCTCTTGAACCAGCTCCGGCAGAGACTCACGATGAAGTTGCCGCGCGGTCGCCCGATTGTCGCGCACGTTGCAACCCACAACGGCCAGAAACGCGACGGCGAAGGAGAACTGGCAAGAGCTACCGAGCTCACCGAGGATTACCTCAGCAAGATCAAGGGCGCTGAGCTTGACCCTCATAGGCGACACTGGACCAGCTTTCTCGAATCCGCCCTCTCGGCGCCGGAAACAGCGACATGTTATCCTAACGGTCAGCACTTGCGCGCGAGTTCCGGCACAACGAAATGGAGCGAGAGATGAGAATTAGCGTTTCACTTTTCTTTCTGTTCACGGTTACCGTTGGAGTCATGCTGTTTCTGCGACGGCTGCGCGTCGCTGCTTTCATCGTCAGCGCAATTTGGGGATTCCTGCTGGCGCAAACAACGGCAGCTCCTGGTGTACGTAGCTTCCTGTCAGAGGTAGCTCGACTGTTTGGCGCCCGATAGGCTCGCGGAAGGACTTCTGCAGGCTGGGGGCCTGGTGCGAGCGGCGTCGTTGCTCGGGAGGATGAGCGAAAGCATTGGGCGCAGGGCGTGAAGCGTGCCGCTTCCGCTCTTTGGGTCTCACCCCTGGAATCCGCCACCGACCCCCCGCCAGCGACCGCTGGATTCCGCCCAGCATGCGCGGGACTACTCGGGCGGCGGAATGCCTGTTGCTGGGGAAAAACAGTATATGCGGTGAGCTCAAACTTCCCCCCACGCGCCCAAACCAAAATAGCCGCTGAGCACGCAAACACCCGGGGCGGGCGCGAGGACGAATTAGCGCAGGGCATCGGGGCGATTCTTGCCGGCGAACAATGGCGTCAAGATTATGATCTGCTCCTGCGGCGATTCCATGCTGCCGACCATGACCCCGTCGAGGCTTGTCCCGCCGGCCGCCTTGAAGCGGAGGAGGGTCGCCTTGGTGTCGGGGCGCCGCAGCGGGTGCTCGGCTGCTCCGGAGGCTTCAGTGCCAGCGCGGTCGTGGTGGTCGCCTGCGGTGGTTCGGGGACTGCGTCTCAAGGTGCATGGCTGTGCTTTGAGAAGAAGTCGATGATCATGGACCGGACCTCGGCGCCGTTCGGGCCGGTGAGCAGGTCGGTGCCGTGGGCGTCACCAGGCAGGACCTCGAGCCGTGGCGATGCCGCCTTGGTGGCCGCTTTGTAAAGCTGCGGGGTCGCATCCGCCGCGCCATACGGGTCCGCCTTCGCGACGACGAACAGAACCGCTGCCCTGAGCTTGGCGGCAAACGGCCACACGTCCCGGCCCCGCTCTGTCCGCTCCGCCGACAGGCTCACCACCCCGGCGACCGGCGGCGTGAGCGTCGCGCCGGCGATCACGGAGACCTTGGCGCCCTGGGACGCGCCAGCGAGCATGACCGTGCGCACTCCCAGCTCGCGCAGCTTGGCGACGGCCTTGGCGACATCGTCGACCGGGTCCGCGGTGATGCCGTAGTCGTAGACCAGCGCCCGGAAACCGCGTGCGGCGAGCATCTTGGCGAACGGGAGCCAGCCGCACAGGTTCTGGTCGCTCTGGTTGGAGAGCACCACCCCGACCGGACCCGTGCCGAGCACCGCGACCTGGCTGCCGCCGTCGACGTCGACCAGCTGCGCCAAGCCGGGTTGGACGCAGCCGTCGAGCGCCACCGGCCGGGTTGCCGGGGTGGTCGGCGGAGCCGATGACCGGGCTGCCTTCTGGCCGGCGCAGCCACTCAGCACCAGTACCGCCGCGCACAGCACGACTGCCGCTGGCCGCATCAGCTCCCACCCCACGATGCCTCCGATGTCGGCCATCGTCGTGCCGATTGCTGCCGCTGTCAACGAATCCGACGATTGACGCGCGCCGCGGCAGACATCATTGAGAGTGTCCGCGATGCTCCGTACGCAAGCACGCCGATCTCCTGGGACCAGCCGAAGCGGGTCACACCCTCGCCTCCCGTGCCGACGCTGGCTTGCTTGTGATGGATCGTTGTCGCCATGACGTGCCGAGCCGGGCACACAGCATCTAACCCGCGGCCGTCAGGATCGTGGAGGCATCAGGACGCTGATCGAGATCGTGGTTCCAACGCTCGGCGCCGAGCGGACGTCCACGAAGCCGCCGGCCAGCTCAATACGCTCGGCCATCGCGCGCATCCCCAGGTGCTCGTGCACGGCGACTTGGTGCTGCTCGTCAGACGCAAACCCAGTCCCGTCGTCGGCGATCTCCACGGCGAGCAGCCCATCCTCGGATCGCCCGGTGACGATGAGCTGACTGGCGCGGGCGTGCTTGACCACATTGGTGAGCGCCTCCTGCGCCGCCCGGAACACTATTGCCTCCAGCGTCGGATCGAGGCGCTCGTCCCGTCTCCAGTGGAGCTCGGTGTGCATCCCGGTCTCTACTGCGATCTTGCCGAGCTGCTGGCTGATGGCCGCGACCAGGCCCTGCGTATCAAGCAGCGGTGGTCGCAGGTCAGATAGGAGCGACCGAGTCGCTTGCAGGCTGTCGTTGAGCGTGTCGACGACCCTGTGGACCGACCGGCGCATCTGTTCCTCGGTGGCCGGCAATCGTTCCTGCACCCCGTCGACCTGTGCGAGCGCGGCCGCCAGTCCGCGGACAACGTCTTTGCGCAGTCTGGCGGCCAACTCGCGCCGATCGTTCTCCTGCATGCGGATGAGACGGCTGGGCAGCCGCTCACGGTCCGCCTCGGCCCTCCGTAGCACGGTGACATCATGGAACAGCACGGCAAGGGCGACGAACCCGCCGTTGTCGTGCACCGGGACCGCCCAGTACTCCAGACGAGCCTGCTCGCTGGTTCCGTACCGGGTGATCATCACCTCGCCGTGGCTGAGTCCCGCGCGTAACGTCGCGGAGGGCATCTCGGTGCCCTCCGCAAGCCAGGGACGGCCGGCAGGGTCGGTCATCTGGAGGCGGCGGTACAGCGTTCGCACCGAAAGCCCGGACGGGAGCTGCACGCCGAGTACCTGCTCGGCGTTGCGAGAGCCGCGGCGCACCGTCAGGTCGGGATTGAGCAGCACCAATCCCAGGGGGAGGCGCTCGAACGTTGCATCCAGGAGGCGGCTGGCGTTATCTCGCTCGGCGGTGAGTGCGGCCAGCAGCAGCAAGCCAGTCGCGATCAGCACGCCGGTGAACGCCTGGGCGAGCAGCAGGCTCTCAGTGAGCGACGACTGGACGAACGGCCCGCGACCCCGCGCGGTCGCCCAGACGACTACCGCCGCGACGAACAGGGTGACAACTACCGCGCCGGTCTGGCGGAACCGTACCGCGGCCCACGCCAGCGCAGGGAACACCACGAAGGGTCTGGCCACCGGGACCGTGAGGACAGCCGCCGTCAGGAGCACGAGCGTCACGGCAAGCGCCCCAGCCTCCATCACTCGTGCGGGTCTTGGCCGCTGGTCCCAGCGCCGCGTCGACCACAGCAGCAGCAGCGGCGCGACGGTCAGCATGCCTGCGGCGTCACCCGCCCACCAGATCACCCACGCCGATGGCAGCGACCGGCCAGGGACGGTCGCGCTCAGCCACAGGCTTCCCACTCCGACAGCCGCGCTGAGCGTTGCGCTCAGGGGGGCCGCCAATCCAGCCAGGGCCAAGACATCCCGCACCCGGTCGATTGCGTGGCTGAACCCCGCCCGACGCAGCAGCCACGCGCCAGCCAGCGCTTCGAGCGTGTTCCCCGCCGCGATCGCGGCGCTCACCCACAGCGGTACCGACGTCGATACGTTGAACACGAATGCACCGAGCCAGATCCCTGGGACGGCCCGGTAGCCCAAGAGCAGCATCGCGGCGAGCGCAATCCCGCTCGGCGGCCAGATGGGCGCGATGCTCGTCTCCACGAAGGCGAGCGCGAACGCCGCCTTCGCGGCCGCCACATACACGCCTGCCAGCAGCACCGTCCTGACAGGACCGGCCACCCACCCCCTGCCGGAGAAGGCCGGGATGAGGGCCCGGGCAGGTCTGGCTGATGGCGCTGCCGTGTCGCCCATAATCATCCGATTCGCCCAGTTCTTCTAGACCAGACCGAGTCGATGAGCATAGCAAGCACGGCAGTCGCTTAACAGAGGAGACCGATGGAGGTCACGAGCGGCGTGAGCGCCTTTCCCCTGCCGTCGGAGATCGCCGACGCGCCCGGCGCCGAGGGCTGGCGACGGATGGATGGAGACTCGACGGCCGGACCAGGCATGGGCGGACAGGCATATCCCTTCATTGCGTCTCTCGGCCATACCTGCCCCTATTGATTCGACAATGAAATCCTGAACATCTGACAGCGTACTGTCAGGGCCAATTCTGTACTCTGCGGCGGCGTTATCTCATTGAGCCAGTCCGCAAGGCTTTCGATCAATCCGGGCACGCAACGCTCATGGCGTAATCCCATTGTTCGCGAGGTTGCTGAGCAGACCCGTGGCCGCGCTGCATTGGCTGCGTGATGGCCGGTCCCGCCTGCGCTGGCCACCGACGCTCACCTCACCACCAGACGAGATGTTCCCTTTGAGGGACGACTGCGGCGATCTCGTTACCGATCGCGTTCACCGGGTAGTCCGGGCCGGCTCGAGGACGTGAGCAGGGGGAGCAGTGCGAGCTGCCCAACTGACAGTGGATGAGCGTGCACCGCCTGGATGGCCACGGTGGCCCCTTGGGCTCGGCGGGCCCACGCGTACGAACGTGTCCCGCCGCGAAGGGTTCCTGATCGCGTCGATCACCCGAACCTGCGTAGACCCTCCGAAGATCGCCACCGTAATCGCCGTCGCTCTGCGATCGGCGCTCAGTTGATCGCAGGCGCAGGACCGCCACCACCCGCGAAAGGAGCAGCCGTGAAGCGAGGTGCCATGGTCGCCGGGCTGTGCAACAGCTCCCATCCGGCGGACGACGTGATGGGGATCATGCTGGGCTACATCAGTCCGAGCTCCTGAGCGGCACCGATCCAGGAGGGCAGCCGACGGGAGAGCTGGGAATTCCGTTGGCGATATTCCGTGCCGGTGAATGGGCCTCACCAGCCCGATCGGTGGGCCCACAACATGAGGAAGGCAGCCATGCATCGGGGTCCTCGCATCGTCATCATGGCGCTGGCCATAATCCTGGCCGGCCTGATCGCCCGGCCGGCCTGGGCTGAGTCACCGCCGCTGCCAAGCAGCATTGCCGCCTTAGGCGACTCGATCACCCGCGCCTACGACGTCTGCTGCTTCTACGGTGACCATCCGGGCCAGTCGTGGTCCACCGGCTACACCAGCTACGACGGGATCAACAGCCACTACGAGCGCCTCAAGCTGGCCAACCCGGCGATCGTGGGCCACCAATACAACGACGCGGTCTCCGGCGCCAAGATGTCGGCGGCCCCGACCCAGGCCGCCAAGGCCGTCAGCCAGGGCGCGCGGTACGTGACGATCCTGCTGGGCGCCAACGACCTGTGTACCTCCTCGCCAGCGACCATGACCTCCACCGACACCTTCCGGTCGCAGTTCCAAAGTGCCATGTCCACGCTGATGCGGCAGAACCCAAAGCCATACGTCTTTGTCAGCAGCATCCCCGATATCCACCGGCTGTGGCAGACGCTGCACACCAACTGGCTGGCCCGCACGGTCTGGGCGACCGCCCACATCTGCCAGTCGATGCTGGGCGCGACCCGCACCGATGCCGAGCGGCAGCAGGTGGTCGACCGCGAGCAGGCGTTCAATAAGGTCCTGGCTGACACATGCGCCGCCTACGCCCGCTGCCGTTGGGACGGCTTGGCGGTCTACAACTACGCCTTCAGCGCCAGCCAGGTCAGCACCCTCGACTACTTCCACCCGAGCCTGAGCGGGCAGGCGGCACTGGCCAGGGTCACCTGGGCCGCATCATGGTGGCCGAGCGTCTGACCAGGCACTCTTTATACGGACGTGCAACCTACGGCGGGAGCGGGGCGGCCCGCGAGCGTGCGCGGGGTAGGTCAGGGTGGCCTACCTCTCGGCATTTACTGCCAGGCTGTTGTCCGGTAGGCGGCCCGTACCAAGCCCCGCGTCCATGCCACCCGACATCACACGCCGTCTGATTACTCCGGGAGCAGGTGAGGTACGCGAAAACTGAGTGATCAGTCCAATTGACGCTGGATAGCCCACCGCCTGGTTCGGCGGGTTGAAGTGACTCGCTCCTCACTGTTGAATGGTGTGTTGTTCGTGGGGGTGAGCGTTCCAGCGAGGTCGTTGACGTTCTCGTTCAGGTTCCCACTGATCTCAACATTTGCGATGATGTCGAACGAGCACCATTAAGCAGCGATTACCCAGCGCTCACGCCCGAGGGGGAGAAGCTAATCGCGACTGCGAGCGCCGCGCTCGGGACGCCGACACGGGCCCATTGTATTGACCGGCGAAAGCGGTTGGTCCTTACTTAGACGGGTGGCCGCGAGCATGGAGGTGGATCCATGAGCTCGGTTCAGCGTCGCTCGCGCAGGCAGCAAAGCCAGCGACCGACGGCTGGTCCGTGGCGGCTGCGCCTGCGTTGGCTGTGGTCACGCCTGGCCCGCCCGTTCGTGGGCGCTTTCGATTCCCGCAGGACCCACCGGAGGCAGCCTGGCTTCGACGAGAACCCAGGCTGGCATGGCAATCGTCCGCTGATCCGCGCAGCCAGATACCTATCCTATGCCGGCGCGGCGATCTTCCTCGTCTGGGTGTCCGGTGCCCTGGTCGTCGTGGTCAGCGGCAATCACCGCTACATGTTCGGTCTCGACGACAGGTGCAACGAAGCGAGCTTCTCCTGCGCAACCCTGGCCGGGTTCTTGGCGCCGGTCCTCTCGATCGCGCTGGCGTCGGCGGTGTTCCTGCTGGCCCGGCTTCAACGCGTCCGCCGACCGTACGGACGGAGAGCGCGGGAGAAACCACAGGAGGTCGTCCAGACAGCGGGCACGATCATCGGCGACGTGGTCGGTCGGGACCAGTTGTGTCAGGTGCTGATCGAGGACCTCCGAGACCCAGCAACCCGCCGTCCGCACGTGGTGGTCGGTGGGGTAGGAACCGGCAAGACGGCACTTCTCGTTCGGCTGACCAAGCTGTTGGCGCACGGAGGCGCCGTCCCGGTGCCGGTCGGCCTACGGAACGCTCAGACCACGCTGGACTTCCAGGAGCTTGCCCGCGAGCGGTTCCTGGCCGAGGCTGGAGGCAGGCTGCTGGCCGGCACCGACGCGGAGAAGGCCTGGCGGCACCTCCTCAGGAACGACCAGATCGTGGTGCTGGCCGACGGCATGGAGGAGGCCCTCATCGACGGTGACGCCGAGAAGGATCGCGACAACCTGATTCGCCTCGCGATCCGCCGGGCGAACAACGACGGACTGCCCCTGGTCATCGCATCAAGGCCGCACGACCCGCTCCGGGAGATGGAGGCGGCCATCGTCGACCTGGAACCGCTGAGCGAGGAGGCGGCACTGGAGTACATCCAGCCCAGCGACCGCGGCCCGTCGGAGCGTCGCGTCGACTGGATCGTCGAGACCGCCGATGTGGTCGAGACGCCCCTGTACCTGCAGATCACCCGCCAGCTGCACCAGACGGCGCTCACTGAATATGTCTCGGTCACACGGGACGGCGGTCAGCTGGACACCCGCAGCGTCGACCGGGCTGAGCTGCGGTTGCGGCTGCTGGACACCTGGAGCGGGGCGCTCGTCCGCGGCTACCTCCCCTCCGGGCTGCCGCTGAGTCGCAACGACCGCCAGGCCACTGTCGAGCACGTCTCGGCGCTGGCCTGCATCGGGCTGCGAGAGGACCGGCTGATCGTCAAGTTCGACGAGCTCGAAGCCTTTGGGGGACCGATCGTCGAGGCGCTGCAGGAGGAGCTGCGCAAGCTCCACAGCGGCCTCGACATCCGATTGGCGGCGTCCCGGGGCACAGCGCTCGGACTGCTGGAAGTCCGCGGGGACGGCGTCCGCTTCCCCCACAGCATCATGCAGGCCTATTTCGGCTCCCGCTTCATTCATGTCGCGATGGAGGACCCGCGGTACCGCGATGACGCCCTGAAACACCCGGGACGCGAGCTCCTCATCGCCCTTGTGATGCACTCAAGGGCGAAGGTCCGCGAGGCCCGCTCGAACGATGCCGCGGGTATCCGCACCCGGGTGAGAGGAGCGGACGGGACCAGCCAGTCGCTGCAGGTCACACTGGCCGAGGCAGCCCGCCGCCGCCACGACGTCAAGGCTCTGGACCTCTACGCGACCGCCCTCGAGGTCGACAGCGTGGATGAGGCTCCGACCCACATGGACATCGCCGCGCAGCTCCGTGACCACTGGCCGGCGATCCTAGGGCGAGATGAACGCACTCTCGAGGAGTCCAAGCTCAACCTGGTGCGCCGCTTCGGTGAAGCCGCGAGGATGATCGTCGACCGGCGTCGGAGAAAGGAACCAGGTTTGACCGCTGAGCCGGCCTACCTGGAGTTGTACCGGATCAGTGCCTCGGAGCCGTTGTACCCGGTCCGGCTGGCGATCGCGCACGAGATCGGGGCTGGGGGCGACGAGGCACTGACGGCGCTGCGGAATGTCCTTGGTCCGCAGGATCCGCTGGTTCCGCCCGACGGGCAGACTCCACCTGACCCCGACGAGCCGAGGCACGGGAAGCTCGGCCGCGAGCCGCTCGCCGACCACCTTCCAGAGGAGCACTCGGAGCACGAGGAGTGCGAGTGGCGGGAGAAGGTCACCCGGGCCTGGCTGGCCCCGCTGCTCCTCGGGTCGGCTTCCAGCAAGCCGGCCCGGTGGGCGGCGCGGAAGAATCTCGAGCGGTGGCTCCAGTATGTCGCCGCAACCGACCGCGTGCCGGGGGAACCCGACCTACGCCTGTCCCTGGAGATCGCCCTTGCGCAGGGGCTCAAGCATGCCGCCAACCGCCGCGACCAGCACCCGCATGCACACGCGGAAGGCCGCGTCTACCTGGTCGAGCAGGCTAGGGAGATGCTCAGGGGGGTCAACTTCTGGTTCACGCGGCTCACACTCATGCACGCGCTCTGCTTGTGGGCGCTGTCCGACGCTCAGGCGCACGGTCGTGGACGGCACGCCGATCACAAGGCATTGGTGGAACGCTGGTCCGCCCGCCCCGATGGGGGTCCGGAGCACCCGTTCGTCATCGAGGCCCGGGCACTCGCCGCCTGGGCGCTGGAGACTGAGCAGCCCGAGCGGTTCATTTGGATCGATGAGAGCGGGATCTTGGCAAGGGTCGGATCCCGGCCAGCCACCCCGAGGTCGGGGCGGAAGCCCAACCTGTGGATCCCGCCCTCGGCGGGGTGGACTGCACTCCACCCGCGGGCCCAGCAGCTTGTCGCCGACGTGCTCCTGCTGCTGAACCTAGCCGAACGTGGAGCGCGACCGAGCGACCGTGCCGCACGCCTTCGGCGCACTGACCGAAACCACCTGCCACCCTGTCTTGCCGGAGACCGGACCCCGCTCGACCCCACACGGACTGTCGGCACGGCCGCGTCCTCGCTGCCGGGATCCCACTGCCAGCATGGCTGTCTGTTCGAGCTCTGCCCCTATCCGCCCAAGGGCGAGAAGTCCTACCGGGTGGAATTGACCGAGGCGTTCTGCCGTCGGCAGCGTGCCCTCGTGAGCCGGGGTGCGGTCCGCCGCAAGACAGCGCCGTGGCAGGGAGCACTGCCAGGCGATCTCAGGCGGTTCTGGACCCAGATGGGAACCGGGCGCGCCGGTTCCAAGCCGACCGCGAGTGGAGCCTCCAGCGAGGCGGCGGCCGCATTGGCAGATGCCGCCGGCCGCCGCCGGCCGCGTCCGCGTCGGCGCTCCTAGCATGGCCCGGGCTTGATGGTGGTGAACCTGGTGATAACCAGGGGTTTGGCTGCCTGAGCTGATCTTGTGGTGGGGCTGAGGAGGGCTTGAGGCCCGCCCAGCAGGCTGGGAACTACACCGGGGCACACACCAGGCGCCCCCCAGCCGGAAGGCAGCCAGATGCGCCCCACCACCACCAGCCCCACCGCCAGCCCGACGGTCAGTCGCCGCGGCCGCCGCGCCCTGCGGGTCCTGCTCGGCCTGGCCACCGCGGTCGCGATCACCGCCACCCTGCACACCACCTCCGCCAGCGCCGCCACCCCCACCCCGGCCCCGTGGCTCAAGCCCGTCCTGGGCGGCCTGCTCGACCGCCAGCACGCCCCCTCCAGCGCCTACCACGGCGCCGTCGACGGCTACGTCGCCGAGGTCGCCTGGGCCGACCTGCAGCCCACCCCCACCAGCCAGATCGCCCGAGGCAACCCGATCGACCAGGACATCGCCTACGCCAAGGCCAACCACCTCAAGCTCAAGCTGCGCGTGCTGACCGGCACCAGCGCCCCCGAATGGGCCAAGCGCCTGGACGGCCCCCCCGTCAACGTGGTCGACGAGTACCACAACACCGGCACCGTCGGCCGCTTCTGGACCCCCCGCTTCGCCAGCGCCTACACCCAGCTGCAGACCAAGCTCGCCGCCCGCTACGACACCGCCCCCGAGCTGGCCATGACCCAGATCACCCGCTGCACCACCATGTTCGCCGAGCCGTTCCTGCGCCAGGGCCGCACCCCAAAGAGCGTGCAGGCCCTGCTCAAGGCCGGCTACACCGCCACCCTCGACGAGGCCTGCCAGCACCAGCAGGTCGACGCCCACAAGCTCTGGACCCACACCCGCTCCGGCCTGTCGTTCAACCCCTACCAGCGCATCAACCCCGACCAGAGCGTCACCAACGACGACGCCTTCAGCGCACTGATGATGCGCTACGCCCGCCAGCACCTGGGCGCCAGACCGGTCCTTGAGAACCACTCCATCCGCAGCACCTTCGACCAGGGCCCCTCCTACGTCGAGCTCTACAAGGCCATCAAGGCCCTCGGCGGCCCGGTCAGCTTCCAGACCGCCGCCCCCGACCGCATCGGCAACCTGGGCGCCACCCTCAAGTGGGCCGTCAGCCAGGGCGCCGCCTCGGTGGAGCTGCCCAGCAGCTACCGCACCACTGCCAGCCCTGCCTCCCTCACCAGCTACAACCGCCAGCTCACCACCATCGCCACCAACAACAGCCACTAACACCACAGCCAACCACCCAGCCACGCCGCGCCGTGGTTTCGAAGGCGGGTTTGAGGTTGTGGCTTGGGTACGCCATCTGTAGGCCTTCTCAATACGCCATCTGTGGGTCCGGGGCGCCGTTCGCACGCCATAGCCTGGGCAGGCTTGGCGGCACAGAGGTCCTCGACAGCCTGCCGAGCGACCGGTCGGCTGCCCACCCGTGCTTTGGTAGCCACCGGATGGTCGTTCCGGCCGACTGGTCCGGTCCTTGCGCGGCGACCGCCGCTTTAGGGGGGAGAGGTTCGTGAGGAAAGTCCTGCTACTTGTTGGACTGCTCATTGCCATTGCAGCGCTCGCCGTCGGGCTGCAACCGGCTATGGCGAGTCCAGCGGTCCACATGCAACAGGATGTGACCGGGGAGGTCTTCACCTGCACCACTACGACCTACACCATCGTCTCGGGCAGCATCCGCATCGCGTTCCATGAGGACACGACCCCTTCCGGCAACTTCAACGTCACCGGCACCATCACCCCCCAGAACGTGATAGCCGAGGACGAGGCGGGCAACCTCTACAGCATTGTGGGGGCTGGCTGGTTTGGCGCGACGGTGAACGCCAAGACCGGCGGCGAGGTGTTCACCGACACCGAGAAGTTCCAGATCGTCCAGCAAGGGGGCGGAACGGTCGATTCTGTGAACACGACGGTCCATTTCAGCCCCAACGGGGATTTCAAGTCCTTCGACTTCGGGACCTGTGTGCCACCGGAGGATGAGGAGTGAACGAAGCCTCGCGGCTGCTGTAGCAGTGGAGAGGGGCGCCGCGGCGCCCCTCTCCACCCAGCTCGGCCTCCAGATCTTGAGCGAGGGTGAGGCCGCCATCGTGTTTCGGTGTGGCGGCGGGACGCAACTGGACGTGACCAGGAGGAGACCGATGGAGGTCAGGGCGCCTGGCGTCGGCGCCTGACCATGGCAACGAGTACTGCCGCGGCAAGGAGCCCAGGCCCGCAGTGCACCAGCAGCACGCCCAGCAGGCTCGGTCCGCCCCAGTCATCGCGGTAGGTCGCCGGGTCGGACATATCGATCGTGAACGGCTCGGCGACCGCGCGGACGATGAAATACACGGCGACAATCAGCCCGACTCCCCACAGGACCTTCCTCACAACTTCGCCTCTCGTGTGTCGTTAGGGGTCCCCGCATGACTATTTTGTCCGATAGTTGCTGTGCGGACCTGCCTGGGCGGTAGGGTTCCCAGCGTGCACGGGGAGGCCGTGGTGGGCGGGCTGCACGAGCTGATCACACTGCACCTGACTGAGAAGCAGCGCCGCCCGCTGGCCGGTGCGGCCGCCAGGACGCTGGGCGTGGCGGCGGTGCGGATGGCCCGGATCGGCGGGCTGTCCCGCCCGACGGTGCACGCCGGGGTGCGGGAGCTGGACGACCCAGCGAGGGAGGAGCAGCAATGCCCGCGTACGTGATCGCTGACATCGACGTCCACGATCCGGAGACCTATCGGGAGTACACGGCGCTCGTCCCGGGGACGCTCGAGCCGTTCGGGGGACGCTTCCTGGTCCGCGGCGGCGAGCACGAGCTGCTCGAGGGCGACTGGCAGCCGCGGCGGCTGGTGATGGTCGAGTTCCCCAGCGCCGACCACGCCCGGCGCTGGTATGCGTCCGAGGACTACGTCGCGGCGATGGCGATCCGCGACCGTGCCTCCACCGGCAACGTCGTGCTGGTCGAGGGAACGGCGTAGGGCTGCCATCCGCCGCCCGCTGGGCGTCCGGGTACGGCCAGATCAGCGAGTACGCCGTTGCCAGCGGCCACCTCAGGGCGGGTCTGGATGCCTGAAACCTGCCCACCCCAATGCCCTATGGGTCCTCACTTGACGACTTTGGCGGTTGTTTGCCTGGCAAGGGAACCGCCGCGGTAACCCCGAACACGAGAGCCAAGTAAGCGTGCGCCGGCAGCGCCGTCTCTGCCCTCATCGGACAGCGTGGCGGTGAAGAAGTCGGTGCGGCTTCTCCCGAACACGGCTCACCCCGCTGGCTCGAGACAGATACCCTCACGGGCTCGGCACAGATGATCGCAGCTGCCGACGCCATTCCACAGCAGTGACGCCAGCAACACGAGCAGCCAGTACCGGACCGCCTCGGCGAAGCCAACCGGGAACTCGCCGGCGCGGCGGTCGATCCAGGCGCGGATCGCCGGGGTGGTGTCGTCATCCGCCCCCTGCGAGCCTCGTGTGCATGTCGTTGATCAGCGCCCTGAGCATGCCCGTGGGGCGGGTCGGAGGCGGTAAGGGGTTCCCGCACGACAAGTTTGATGCCAGTGTGGCGATGCGCGGGGACGTTTCGGCGGTGCCGGTGATCCTCCAAAGGCACGGCGGCGTCACGGTCACGGCAGCGCAAGCGTTTGGACCGGGCCCAACAAGCCGACGTCCAGGCGCCCGCCGAAGCCGAACTCCAGCAGCCGCAGCGTGTGGCGCTCCAGCATCAACGCGGCCATCGTCGCCTTCGGGGCAGGGATGCCGGGCGGGCGCGAGCACAGCCGGCAGGTGAAGTGACCGTGCAGGACTAGGACGTAGACGTCCTGGTCGGGCCGGGGGGACGGCTTCGTTGCTGGCCTGGTGAATGCCCGGGCGGTCGTGGAGTAGACGTCGAAGGTGGCCACGTGTGGATCGCCCAACCCACGCCTGGCCTCCGTCGCGATGCGGACCAGCGGGCGCTGCCAGCCCACCGGGGTTGCACGCGGCGCCGGGGCAGGCTGCTGATCGGCGGCTGGAGCGGCGCTCGCGCATCCGGCAAGCAGCATCGCCAGGACGATCGCAACGGCTATCGCTCGCATGGCGTCTCCCCTGCCAGCGTCTTGCATAGCTTATGACGCTCCGGCGCGGCACGCGGTTCCAGGCTGCTCGCGGGGGAAGCCGTCCGCCATGCGGTGCGGTGCTGCTCGACCGCCCCGGATCACGAACAGCGGCGGTCTGGACGAGCCGCGTTCACGCCGAGCAGCCAACCCACCAGCCCTGACTACCCACCGGTCACCACTGGTCAAAGTAGTCAAGCGGGGATCCCTAATCCGAAGTTACGCCGGTTTCTGGGTGTGATCTTTGGCTGACCAGCGGGAATGGTGTCAGACGCACCCGAGGTGTAGACACTAGATGATTTGTGTCGATGGGGTCAACATGCGAGAATCACGCCG